>Ga0316204_10000291_pt1 | contig 204830 bp, 186 predicted proteins | sample 6monrhotite_MG_2_FD_205661 | JGI IMG/M metagenome (GOLD analysis project Ga0316204, IMG submission 205661) | Microbial mat bacterial communities from mineral coupon in-situ incubated in ocean water Damariscotta River, Maine, United States -... | ecosystem: Environmental > Aquatic > Marine >... | reverse complement strand
GATCCCACGGATGGTCACTGGTTCCCGATCAAGGGCCTCTATCAATTCGCTGCCCGGCAGGCCAAAGATTTAGGGCATTACTGGCTTGGGGAAAAGGCTCAGATGATAACCCGGATGGTGGTTCTGCAGCGACGGCCCAAAGGTCGCAAGGATAAGACAGTGACCGGCGAACGCGCAAGGCGCAGCAAGCAATCCCGGGCCAGTGCAATGCGGGAGAAAGAACCATGGTTGCTGGCCACATCGCTCTGCCCGCAATCCACATCGCCCGGGAAGGTCGCCAGAATATATGCCACCCGGATGCAAATAGAAGAAAGCTTCAGAGACCTGAAATCCGGCCTGCAGATGAATGCTTGCGGCACGCGAAATATGAAAAGGCTGGAAGTTCTTCTCATCATTGCCGCCGTGGCCCAATATCTGCTCTATTGGCTGGGGCTGACGGTGAAAGAAGCCGGAAAACACTGGCAGTATCAGGTGAATTCCATCAAGACCAGAAATATATTGTCCAACCAGTTCATCGGGCTGCGGGCCTATAAAGATATCACCCTGAAATTGACCAAACACCACTGGCAAGCCGCCTTGAATACCCTAAGATCATTAACGGAAAACCCCAATGCTATTTATTGACAAATTTCGTGGGGATCCCCCAGACTCTAACCCCATTGATTCACCCCATCGATTCTCAGACTGTCGCACTTGGGAGTGGAATCCACCTGGAACATTATTTTTTCTTTTCTCCCCTATCCAAATAATATAAGAAGGCTGATAAAGCCCACCAAAATATACATTCCAAAATGTCCCACAGTGGTTCTTTTGCAAAAAATAACGGTATCGAAAATAGTGTATAATTAAGAGCCCAAATCCAAGATAAGATTTTTAACCAATTAGGAATTTTTAGCGTCATTTGCAATTTCCGTCTTTATCAAAAGTGCAAATATTTACTTTAACTTTCGTTTTGATTCTCGACCCTGGCCTTTGTTTAGTAAATGTTGCAGATACTGTTTTACTTTTATTATCAAAATTAACTTTAGCACCCGCAGCCCCTGTTATAACAATATCAGCGACAGATTGAACACTCATAACTCCAGGGTCTATCCCTGCTGACTGCAACAGGCCAACAACCGTATCCACTGCATTTAGTGCCGCACCATACTGTGATGTCGTAAACATTGATGCAGCTGCTCCGGCAGTCGCAACGTTACCCACTTTTTTACTCTTGAAAAACTTATTGATACCTAAACCAACAAGCGATGACCCAGCAACTCGTCCAGCAAAGCGCTCTCCGTTCAAACCTTCTTTAAATATCTCTGCTGATTCTTGAGGGTTATTAGCTATCACAGTTGCCCCGATATCCAGCATGTTATTAACAGCAACTGCTTGGGGGTCTCCTTCTGATAACCCATTGTGCAATTTTGCTATCAAATAATATCCATAAAAGACATCTCCGAACCCCTTAAGAAAATCACTACCGTTGGATTTCCTCGGGTAATAATTGGCATCACAACCACATCCCATTCCACTCGGATCCGTCCCATTCATCGGATCATTACCGACATAAGCATACCAATTCAACCCATCGCCATAGCCAATCGGATCTGTTTGTAAAAATCTCCCTATTGCCGGTGAATAATATCTGGCTCTATAGTAATATAATCCGGTCTCCGCGTCCAGCCTTCTTCCGGTATATCTGAACGGATTGCCGGTGAGATCGTCGCTGTTGCCGTATGCATCATAGCTATGCTGCTCCGTCACATTGCCGGCAGTGTCGCTCATGGCAACGATGCTGCCCTGATGATTGGCGTGGTAGTAGCTCTTGTTGGCCGTTCCCGTGCCGGTATACATCACCAGATATTCATCCACGCCCGGGCCGTGGACATAGCGTCTGAGCAGGGTGCCGGTGCTGTTATAGTCGGCCTTCATCAGGCTTGCGTGAGCAAATCGTTGCTCACGTTCCTTCTTCAGCCTCAACCCCATCATGGAGGAAGCTGGTCAGGACGGTATCCACCGTCTTGGCAGAGCGTCGCCCGAGCGGATCATAGATATAGCTAGCCGAGACACCGGGCCTTGAGGCATTGAGCAGCATATTCTCTGTATCGTAATTATAGAGCCACACCCCGTCGGTTTTCAGGTTGCCGTTCGGGTCATATTGCAGGTTGCTGGTGGCAATCCGGCTATATTGATTAAGGCCGTTGGTGGTATAGGCATCGCTCTTGCTATAGAGCGGGTTCCATTCATAAAAAGCGAGATTGCTGCCCCCGCCCATAGCCTTGCTGATCAGCTGATTGACCTTGTTAAAGCCATACGTCCAGTTCACATCATCAGCGGCGTTCACATTATGGCTGAGGGTCTTCAGCGCATTATCATCATGATAGCTATAGCTGGTGATGGTGCCATTGCCCAGCGTGATGCTCATACGCCGGCCTGCCGTATCATAGGCATAGGTGGCCAGGGTCGCCAGATTATTTTCCTTGATGGTGTTCACCCGGTTTAAAGCATCATAGGCATAGTTGGCAGAATAGCCGTCCGGCCACCCGACCTTCGTCCGGTTGCCCGCCGCATCATAGGTATAGCTGAGACTCCGGCCATTATCACTCGTGGCCGTGAGCCGTCCTGCCGTATCATAAGTATGATGGATCAGATGACCGCCCGTGGCAAAATCAACGTCCGTCTGACGGCTGGCCAGGTCATAAATGTAGCTGACAGCGGGTTGTCCTTGCGGCGCCTTGCTGGTGACGCGGTTCAGGGCGTCATAGGCGCTGGCGATGGTCTTGCCGTCCCGCTTGCGCTTTAAGGTCATATTGCCATTCGCATCATAGGTATATTGCTCATAATCCGTGCCGTCCGGCAGGTTGGGTGTTGCCGTGGTACAGGGCGTTGTCGCGCTACAGCTGCGGTTCTTGCCCGGCAGCAGGAATTTAGCCAGACGGTCAAAGCCGTCATATTGATATTCTGTCACATTGCCATTAGCATCCATGACGGAGGCCTGCTTGCCATTGGGCGTATATATATAAGTGGCATAATCCTGTTGCAGAACTGTGCCAAAAGCCTTCTGAATGATACGAGGCTTGCTGTCCGCATTATATATATCAGTTACTTAGGTTAAGTAAATGGAGGAGAGGAAGGGATTCGAACCCTCGATAACATCGCTGCTATACACGCTTTCCAAGCGTGCGCCTTAAACCACTCGGCCACCTCTCCTTTTTGTTGGATAGAGGCCGCAATATACCTATCTTGAAAGAGTATGCAAGTCATGATCTTTAATATATCCTTAAAATTCTACGGTTTCTTAGGAAAATGACCATAATTTTAGAGTAGGCTGTATCTGATTTACGTAATTTCAGTCATTATAGGTGAATAATGATCATTTTTAGATATATCGGCTATGGCTTGTCTACCTGTGCGATTCTTCTCTTGGGGTATGAGGTTGGGAAATATCTTGAGACAAAATCCATTCATTTAATGATATTAGAAGAGGTGATGCGAGACTATGATGCTGCGGGGCTGGCCCGTTTAAATAAAACGGCTCATGGCAGTTATTTTTCAGGGGCTTTTCATGATGTATTGGTCAGTCTGCTGAACCTGCCGCTGCTGTCGGTTGTTGTGTTGACGGCGGCTTTTCTGCTCTTTATTGCCCGGCATTGTGATGTGTCATGAAAAGCCATCATTTTGAGTCAAGAAAAGCTTGACATTCCCCCATCATTTCACGATAAGACATTGTTTTTGAGATTTAGAGTCTTTGGGCTTATTTTGTTCAAGGGCAGAGATGGTACCAAATTAAAGGTCGGCATCCCAATATAAAGTTACGAAGCTCAATATAAAATTACGAAGCCCAATATAAAATTACGAAGTAGGATAAAAAAATGGCTGTTCCTAAAAGGAAAATATCACCACATCGCCGTGGTAATCGTCGTTCACACGATAGCCTGAGCGTCGATGCATATGTCGAAGATAATGAAAGCGGTGAATTACGCCGCCGTCACCATATTGACCTGAGCACAGGTAAATATCGTGGTCGTCAGATCATTGAGCCAAACGATAACTATTAATATCGTAAGGCGCGTTCTGTTTTATTAAAAGTCGGTGGAATTATTTCTATCGGCTTTTTTCTGTTGAGGAATATAAAGGGAGAAATATGATGTCGAAAATACATCTGATCTGCGGGCCTGTGGGGGCTGGAAAAACAACAGTGGCTAAGGCATTATGCCGTGAGGTGCAAGCCATTCGTTTTTCTATTGATGAATGGATGACCACATTATTTACGCCAGACCTATCGGGGGATATTGAATATGACTGGGCCATGGAACGTATCGCGCGCATGGAAAGTCTTATTTGGTCGCAGGTGGTGCAACTGATGTCTCTGGATGTTGATGCGGTTTTGGATCTGGGATTATTACAGCGCGCGCACCGGGAAAAATTTTATCAACTTGCCAAAAGGGGTGGCTTTGCTTTTTGCCTGCATCACGTCGATGCGGATCGGGATGTGCGCTGGGCACGAGTCTTGGGCCGCAATGCCGAAAAAGGCGAAACCTATGCCATGGACGTGACGATTGGTATGTTTGATTTTTGTGAAGGGTTATTTGAAAGGCCATCAGGCGATGAGCTTGAGAGAATGATTATTCATCATGCCTGAAAGTAAAAAATAATAAAATCACATCTGCCCTTGCCCAAAGCGCTTCTGCGCCTTACATATGAGAGAGGCGGGTTCTATCCTGTGCGTGATTTACTTTATCCCTGGGGCGATAATCATTCCGAAGGGAGCTGTCCCTGTCTGGGCCGTGGCCTGGTTATATGGCGCCCACCTATTTTATAGGTTCCGGAGGATTCAAATTAATCACGGCAACGATGGTCCCGCCACTTTATTTTTTACAAGCCTTATTTCTAGGACTCTCATGAAAAAGAAAAAAATAGCTTTGCGACAAGAAATGCGGGCGATACGTCACAATATCGCGGCGCAAGGTGAGGCCAGGCCAAAGGCGAATACGGCGGTGCAGCTGATAGCCTCAAATATCTTGATGTTACCAGAAATTGCGGGCGAAGTTCAGCGCGGCATTCGGGCGAAAAAGGGTGAGCCACATATTGTTGCGGGTTTTTATCCCATTCAGACAGAAATAGATTGCCTTTATATAATGAAAGCCTTGAACGCCATTCAATGTCGCTGCGCTTTACCGATTATGAATGGTCAGAAACAGCATTTGGCGTTTAAGGAGTGGGATTTGGTTGAAGAGCTGGTTGAGGGGCCATTTGGCACACGTGAACCGCCGTCGGACTTGATCTATGTGATGCCGGATATTATTCTGGTGCCGTTTCTTGCCTTTGACGAAAAGGGCTATCGTTTGGGCTATGGCGGGGGTTACTATGATCGCACACTTGAGGCTTACCGAAAAAAGGGCCATGATTTTATAGCCATTGGTATTGGATATGAAGGACAGAAAATTGATGGTGTCCCCAAAGAAGTCCATGATCAGCCCCTTGATATTATTGTCACAGAACAGAAAGTATACAGACCGTGAGATTATTATACCTAGGTGATATTGTCGGACGGGCAGGGCGGGCGCTTGCCGTGGAAAAAATTCCCGAGCTGAGAAAGTCTCTGAAGCTGGACTTTGTAGTCATTAATGGCGAAAATGCGGCGGCGGGCTTTGGCATAACCGCCAAGATTTGTGACGAACTCTTTGCCTGCGGCGTTGATGTGATCAGTACGGGCAATCATGTTTGGGATCAAAAGGAAACCAAAAACCATATCGGCGGGGAAAATCGCCTGATCCGACCGATTAATTTCCCCGTGGGTACGCCCGGACGCGGCAGTGCCATGGTGCAGGATGCGCGGGGCCGCAGTCTTTTGGTCATTAACGTTATGGGGCAGGTTTTCATGAACGCGCTTGATGATCCCTTTGCCGCCATCGATGCAGAGCTTAAAAAATACGCACTGGGCAGCAACGTGAAGTTTATCCTCGTGGATATTCACGGTGAGGCGACGTCGGAAAAAATGGCCATGGGACATTTCTGTGATGGCCGCGCGTCACTTGTGGTTGGCACCCATAGCCATGTTCCAACCGCAGATGCTCAGATTTTGGACGGCGGCACGGCTTACCAAACCGATGCGGGCATGTGCGGCGATTTTAATAGCGTCATCGGTATGGATAAGGCCGAACCCCTGCAACGCTTTACCCGCAAAATTTCCACTGGCCGCTTTACCCCCGCCGTAGGAGAGGCAACCCTCTGCGGCGTATTTGTTGAAACGGACGATAAAACCGGCCTCGCCAAACGTATCGAGCCTTTACGCCTGGGCGCACGCCTCCATGAACATATGCCGACGGTTTAGGGCAAATATAAGGCTCTTTTTCCTGAAAATATTTAATTCACTGTTCACAAATCGTGGCCAGTGTATTATCAAAGGTGGGAACCTTTAATTTATCAGTAAAAAGGCCCTGATGAGGGCTTTTCAGGAACAATAAAAATGGCAGGCCATTCAAAGTTTAAAAATATTATGTACCGTAAGGGCGCGCAGGATAAAAAGCGTTCCTCGCTCTTTAGTAAATTATCCAAGGAAATCACCGTCGCGGCGAAAATGGGCGGCCCCGATTTGGACAGTAATCCGCGCCTGCGCCTGGCCTGTCAAACCGCACGCGGGCAATCCGTGCCCAAGGATAATATTACGCGGGCCATCAATAAGTCACTGGGCGGTGATGCGGCCAATTATGATGAAATCCGCTATGAAGGTTACGGCCCCGGCGGAACGGCGCTTATTGTGGAAAGCCTGACCGACAACCGTAACCGGGCGGCCTCGGACATTCGCACAGCTTTTGCCAAGAATGGCGGCAATCTGGGCGAAACGGGCAGCGTGGCGTTTCAGTTCGAAAAAATTGGCGAAATTATATTCGATGCCGCGTTAAAATCCGTCGATGATATGTTCGAAATCGCGCTGGAAGCAGGGGCTGAGGATGTGTCTTCTGATGATGAAACCCATGAAATTTTTTGCGCCATGGAAGATCTCCAGTCGGTATCAACGGCCTTAACAGACGCGGTGGGCGCTGAACCTAAATCCGCGAAGCTCATATGGAAGCCGGGCGTTACCGTTGATGTGGATTTGGATAATGCCCGTAAATTACTCAAAATGATCGACGTTTTGGATGATCTTGACGACGTACAGAATATTTACGGCAATTATGAAATCTCAGATGATGTGATGGAGCAGCTCAGCGAGTGACAACAGGGTGGTAAAGATAAGGCAACGACTGATTGGGCTTGATCCGGGCTTACGCAAAACCGGATGGGGCATCATTGATGTGGACGGGTCTCGGCTGATCCATGTGGCCAATGGCGTCGTGCATTCTGATAATGCAAAAAGTCTTGCGGAACGTCTGGTGGAATTATTTGATGGCCTGCAACAGGTGATCACCGATTGGCAGCCGACATCGGCCGCGGTGGAAGAAACCTTTGTTAATAAAAACCCTACCTCGACCCTCAAGCTTGGGCAGGCGCGGGGTATTTCGCTTTTGGTGCCGTCTATGGCGGGAATTCCCGTGGCGGAATATTCGCCAAACCATATTAAAAAGACCGTTGTCGGGTCTGGTCATGCGGGCAAGGAACAAGTGGCCGCCATGTTGAAAATCCTTCTGCCCAGGGCCGTGATTAACGGCGAAGATGCGGGCGATGCCTTGGCGGTGGCCATATGCCATGCCCATAACGGCGGCGCCCACGGCCCTTTGCATGAGACGCTGAGAAAAGACCTTGCGGCGTCCGGAAAAGGCGGCGCGCAAATTTTATTTCGGGGAAGCCGCTGATGATTGCGAAATTAAAAGGACTTGTGGATAGTATTGGCGAGGATCATTGCGTCATTGATGTGAATGGAGTGGGTTATCTGGTTTTCTGTTCAGGGCGCACTTTGGGGAATTTGCCGACTTGCGGCGATGCTGTCACCTTGATGATTGAAACCCATGTGCGCGAAGATCATATCCATTTATTTGGTTTTTCCAGCGAGCTTGAAAAAGACTGGTTTAAATTAATTCAAACGGTGCAAGGGGTCGGCGCGAAGGTGGCTTTGGCGATTTTTTCGGCCGTGGGCATTGATGAACTGTCCAATTCCATTGCGGCGCAGGATAAAAGCGTGGTGGGACGGGCGACAGGGGTCGGGCCAAAACTGGCCACACGTATTGTCACGGAACTGAAAGACAAGGTGGCGAAATTTTCCACCACGCCCCGCGCCGTTGCTGCCGAAGGTAGGTCATCACCAGCAAGTGATAATACGGCTGTACAGGATGCGGTATCCGCTCTGGTTAATTTGGGTTATGGCCAAACAGAAGCCTATATGGCGACCGCAAACGCGGCCCGTTCATTTGAAGGCGAGGCGAGGGTATCCGACCTGATCCGCCTTGGGCTTAAGGCGTTGAGCCAATGAGCGATGAGGAGAGGGATCGCATGGTGAGCGCCATACAGAAAAGCGGCGACGAGACGGAATTATCCATCCGCCCTGCGCGCCTGAATGATTTTATCGGCCAGCGGAAAATATGCGATAACTTGCAAATTTTCATTGAGGCGGCACGGCAGCGGGGCGATGCCTTGGATCATGTGTTATTTTATGGCCCTCCCGGCCTAGGGAAAACCACATTGGCGCAAATTATGGCGCGGGAATTGGGCGTAAATTTCAGAGCCACAGCCGGGCCAGTGATTTCCAAAGCCGGCGACCTTGCCGCGCTTTTGACCAATCTGGAAGAGAATGACATCCTCTTCATTGATGAAATTCATCGGCTTAATCCGGCGGTGGAGGAAATTCTCTATCCCGCCATGGAAGATTATCATTTGGATCTGATTATCGGCGAGGGGCCAGCGGCCCGCTCTGTGCGTATTGATTTACCGCCCTTTACTTTGATCGGGGCGACGACAAGATCAGGATTGCTGACCACACCGCTGAGGGATCGTTTTGGTATTCCCACAAGGCTGGAATTCTATACGGCAGAAGATTTGGAAACCATCGTTCGGCGCGCGGCAAGGGTACTGAAAGTCGAAATGACCAGTGATGGCGCTATGGAAATTGCCAGGCGCGCAAGGGGAACGCCGCGCATCGCCGGGCGGCTTTTGCGGCGGGTCGCCGATTACGCACTGGTACGGGCAGACGGCGGCATTGACCGTGCGGTGGCCGATATGGCCCTCAATATGCTCGAAGTGGATAAGCGCGGGCTGGATGCTATGGATCATAAATATTTGACCTGTATCGGCGTGAATTATAACGGCGGGCCTGTGGGTATTGAAACATTGGCGGCGGCCTTGTCGGAACCACGGGATGCCATTGAAGAAATTATCGAGCCTTATTTGATCCAAACAGGATTTGTTCAGCGCACGCCGCGAGGACGTATGTTGTCGCCCGCAGGCTTTGATCATATTGGCCTGCAGATGCCTCAAGAAAAACCTAAATCGCAAATGAATTTGCTTGAGGAATAAAATGGCTGAACTTTCGCCACATTCTGGTTTTATTAAGGATGGGGAACATATTCGGCCCCTTCGGGTCTATTACGAAGATACCGATGCAGGCGGCATTGTGTATCATGCGAATTATTTGAAATTTATGGAACGCGCTCGGTCCGATATGTTACGACTGATGGGACTTCATCAGGGAGAGATGTTAAAATTTTTAGGGCCAGATGACATCAAGTTCGTCGTTGTCAGGACAGAAGTAGATTATATTATGCCCGCCAGATTGGATGATGATATTACCGTTCGTACCCGCGTTGCTCAACTGGGCAGAGCGAGCGTGATGATGGCACAGGTCATATATAGAAGTGATGACATATTAGCGCGCGGCAAGATCAAAGTTGCGATTTTGAATGAACAGAATAAGCCGACACGATTGTCAAAAAACATTGTGCAAAAATTAAACATACTCATGAAGGAATAGGGATTTAGATGCCTGAAGAAACAGTTGGAAATGCGGTTGATATCATTGACCTTGGCGGCAATATACCGGATTTTTCCCTTTGGGGAATGTTTGCCCAGGCAGACTGGATTGTGCAACTTGTCATGTTGGCTTTGCTGGGGGCGTCATTATGGTGCTGGGCGATTATTTTTGATAAAACAAAAAATATTCGGCGCGTGACGGCCCAAGCGGATAAATTTGACGCGGAATTCTGGTCTGGAAATTCCCTCGAGGATCTCTACGAACGGGTTAAGAAAAACCCGGATCATCCCATGGCCACATTGTTTGTTGCCGCCATGCGAGAATGGCAACGTTCTGTCGGCGGGCGCGGCGCGACAAAGCTTGGGATGGGGCTGCAAGATAGAATTTATCGGGTGATGCGGGTAACGGTGAGCCGCGAAATGGAGCGGCTGGAAAGTTATTTAAGCTTTCTGGCGACGGTTGGTGCAACCGCGCCTTTTGTGGGCCTTTTTGGGACGGTATGGGGCATTATGAATGCCTTTGAAAATATCGCGATGACCCATAATTCTTCCTTGGCCGTCGTGGCCCCCGGTATTGCCGAAGCGCTTTTTGCCACCGCCATGGGCCTCGTCGCCGCTGTCCCTGCGGTGGTGGGCTATAACAAGATCAGTAATGATCTGGGCCGCTATTCCAATCGATTAGAAGGCTTTGCCGATGAATTTGGGACGATTTTATCGCGCCAACTGGATGAGGAACACCCCTGATGCAAATGCACGGCGGAAATAAATCGTCAACCTTTAGCCGCAGGCATAAGCCCATGAGCGAGATTAATGTGACGCCTTTCGTGGATGTTATGTTGGTGTTACTGGTGGTTTTTATGGTGGCCGCGCCGTTGCTGACCGTCGGCGTTCCTGTTGACCTGCCAAATTCTGCGGCCAAGGCGCTGCCGGAAAATACCAAGCCACTGTCCCTTACCATTGATAAGGAGGGTAAACTTTATCTTCAGGATGAGGCCATAGAGCTTAACGAATTAGTGCCGCGCCTTAAAGTGATTTTTGCGGGCCGGAAAGATGACAGAATTTATATTCACGGGGATAAGGCCGTTGATTATGGCATCGTTATGAAGGTCATGGGCCGCATGAACGGCGCTGGATTTTCACGTGTTGCCCTAGTGACGGATACGGAACATTGAAGAAAAGTGACGGATACGGAACATTGAAGAAAAGTGACGGATACGGAACATTGAACAAAAGTGACGGATACGGAACATTGACAAAAATGGACGGATACGGAGAATTAAGTAAAATTGCGTAACGCTCTTATTATATCTCTGGTCTTTCATGTGGCTATTTTTTCTGTGACCATGATTGGATTACCGATGATCAGGCCGGATTACCCCACAGTGATGAAAATCATTCCTGTTGAAATGGTGAACATTGGCGACATAACAAAATTAAAGGCGCAAGATAAAAAAAGAGACCCCTTAAAAAAGGTGACGGAAAAGAAAAAGACGGCAGAACGTAAAATCGAAATGCCCCCGCCGCCGCCCAAACTGGCCTCTCTTATGCCACTTCCTGATATGGCACCAAAACCAAAACCGAAGAAAAAAATTAAGGCTGAAGAAACCATAAAAGCAGACGTGCATCAGGCCCCAAAAATTACGCCAAAAACAAAACCGAGCCGATTTAATAGCGGAAAGCTGGCAGCATTGTTGGACAAAAGGGAGGCTGCCAGCCCTGATATCGTTGAAAAATTAAAGAACAAAGACTTCGGCCCAGAAAAGATCATCAGCACGGTCGATGTCAAGCAACAAACCTTGAGCATCATTGATTCTATTGATAAGCATATCTCTGATAATCAATGTTGGAATGTGCCAGCGGGGGCCAAGGGAGCTGAGGGACTTAAGGTGGCGGTGCAGGTTCGCCTCACCCCGGATGGCAAAATAATGGGATCACCAACGGTGGTCGATAGTGGACGGATGACTATGCCGGGTCAAGAATTTTTCCGAACAGCGGCGGAAAGTGCCCTTAGGGCTGTACGCAAATGCGCGCCCTACGACTTTTTGCCTAAGGATCAATATGATCTCTGGAAAAATATGGAAATTATTTTTGATCCAGAACATGTCATAAATGGATAAGCTTTAGCGAGGATAGGGAGATACAAGTGAGGTTGTTTAAATTTTTTATGGGGATTATGGCAGGTGTGGTCCTCATGACGATGGCGGCACATGCAAAAATAGTTGTTGATATCAATAGCGGTCATGCGACACCTTTGCCCATTGCTATTACGGATTTGGCTGGCAATGAAAATGACATCGTCTCAGGTGGCTCGGTTAAGAATTATGGCCAGCGTATTGCCCTTGTGGTCAAGGCGGATCTGACCCGTTCGGGCCTGTTTCGTGTTGTGGATAATTCGGCCTATATTAAATCGGGCAATATCATGACAAGCCTTAATAATCCCAATTTCAAGAATTGGAACGCCATCGGGGCGCAGGCCTTGATGAATGGCTCAATCGCCTTAGAAGAAGATGGCAGGCTGAAGGTGGAATTCAGGCTTTGGGACGTTTTGGGCAGCAGCCAAATGATCGGCTTAAGATATTATACATCGCCCAAGAACTGGCGCAGGATTGCACATTTGATTTCTGACTCTATATACAAGCGTCTCACGGGGGAAAGTGGTTATTTTGATACCCGCGTGGTCTATATCTCGGAAAGTGGCCCCGCTACAAAGAAAATAAAGCGTCTCGCCATTATGGACCAGGACGGCTATAATCATATTTTCTTGACTGATGGCAAGAATCTTGTTCTGACACCACGTTTTTCTCCCACAGCGCAGGAAATTACCTATCTGTCCTATCATAATGATGACCCCCGCGTGTATCTTTATAATATCGATAGCGGCAAGCAGGAAATTCTTGGCGATTTCCCCGGCATGACTTTTGCCCCGCGTTTTTCTCCCGACGGCAATAAGGTTGTCATGTCGCAGGCCTATAAGGGGAATTCAGATATCTTTGTGATGGAACTTCGGACGCGAAAAATTAAGCGCCTGACACGTCATTCGGCCATTGATACCTCGCCCAGCTATTCCCCTGATTCGCGCTATATTACGTTTAATTCGGATCGCGGCGGCAGTCAGCAAATCTATGTTATGGATTCTAACGGAAAAAACATCAAACGAATCAGTTTTGGCAAAGGCCGTTATAGCACGCCGGTTTGGTCTCCCAGAGGCGATTTAATTGCTTTTACAAGGCAATATAAGGGTAAATTTTACATTGGGGTCATGCGTCCTGATGGCCGTGGGGAGCGGCTCTTATCGGAGAGTTATCTAGACGAAGGGCCAACTTGGGCCCCTAATGGACGGGTGATTATGTTCTTCCGGCAGCAACCATATGATAGCAAAGGCCGGGGGGGGGAAACGCAATTATGGACGGTCGATTTGACCGGATATAATGAAAGGCAAATAATTACGCCACTTGAAGCGTCAGATCCTGCATGGTCCCCCTTGATTAGATAAATGATTCTGTTATAGTTCGCATGGTTTGTTAAAGATTAAGAATATGCAGCCGCCAGTTCTTGAGGGGAATGGCATTCGTTCGGTAGAAATATAAATATATTGCGTTATGTTACGTGGAAGGACCATTAGATGTTGGTTAAATTAAAGACGGTTAAATTTTGGATACTCATTGGCTCGGCCCTGCTTTTAGGGTCTTGTGCAAATTCAAACACAAATAAAGATGCACTTGATAATGCCCCGACGGAACCGGCCGTTACGGCACCGGAAGTCCCTGCGGTTGCGCAGCCTACGGAACCCGTGGAAGTCGAAACCGTGATGGAAGATCTTGCAACGCAGTCCTCACTTGATGCGGCAGCGAGTGACGGTCTGGCTTATTTTGGGTATGACCGTTATGACCTTTCTGCGGATGCCCGCGCTCGGTTGCAAGCCCAAGCGGCTTGGCTGCAAGCACATGGCGATGCAAAAGTCACCGTCGAAGGCCATTGCGATGAGCGCGGAACCCGCGAATATAATTTGGCACTTGGTGATCGCCGGGCAAATTCTGTGAAGAATTATCTGGTGGCGCTCGGGGTTGACCCTTCCCGCATTCATACGGTTAGTTATGGCAAGGAACGGCCGGCTGTAACAGGGACAGGCGAAGCATCCTGGGCCAAAAATCGCCGTGGATACACACGGGTAAATTAATATTCTGTTTCTCAAGAACAGATGTTAATAAGAGCTTTTAAAAATACAGTTTAAAAATACCTGTGCATCACGATATCTGCGCAGGTATTTTTATGTGATACCCAGTTGGAGCATCTCATGAATATGGATAATAGGGCGAATCTTAGACGACTGATCTTGACCTCTGTGGCCGTGGTTATGGCCATGATCATGCCCGCCGTGGCTGCCTCTCAGTCGGTGAGCAAGCGGCTGGAGAATATTGAAAAACAATTAAAGGCCGTCCAAAGAAAAGTGTTTAAGGCGGGAAGTGAATTTCCCCGGCAGGACGTTCCGGCAACAAGTTCCCAAAAGGCTGGCGCGGGGGATGATATGGCGGGACGCGTGAATTTCGCGGATATTGAAGCCCGAATTTCTCAGCTTGAAACCCAACTACGCCAACTGACAGGCCGCATCGAAGAAGGTAATTATCAGACCGACAATTTAAAACAGCAGATGGAAACGATGGCACGTGATTACGAATTCCGCTTCAAGGAACTTGAAAAATCGGCTGCAGCCAAGACATCTGCACGCGCACCTTCCGGGGCAGAGGCCGTTCCTCTGCCGGCAAAAAACATTGAAAAAAATCGCGCCGTTTTTCTGCCCGACGGCTCTGAAAAAGAACAATATAGTTATGCGCAGAAACTCGTGACAAAAGGACAATATGCCGAGGCGGAGAGGGCCCTTGAAGAATTTCTGAAACGCCACCCGAAAGCAACCTTGGCGGGTAATGCGCAATATTGGTTAGGCCAGACATATTACGTCCGCAAAGCCTACACCAAAGCAACCCGTGCCTTTTTAGAAGGCTATAATAGTTATCCAAAAAGCCAGAAAGCACCCGCGTTTCTCCTTAAAATAGGCATGTCTTTGAATGCGATGGGGGAAAAGAAAGACGCCTGTGATGCTTATCGCGAATTGGGCGCGCGTTTTCCCGATAGTATGGAAAATAAAGTCAAGCGTCCCCCCGAAGAAAAACGGGCGGGTTGTTCGTAATTTATGGCCAATAATCCACAGAGAATGGGCCTAAAGTCGCCAGAAAACTGACAGAAACTGACAGAAAGGTGAAGGCGGTGTCCCCTTTTACAGCGGCAGAATTTTCTGATCTCATGTCCTCGTTCAAACCGATGGCGGGAGAGGCCATAGCTGTGGCCGTTTCCGGCGGGGCGGATAGTCTGTCACTTACGGTGATGTTGGGCCAGTGGTGCCGTGAAAATAACATCTCCTTGACGGCACTTACCGTTGATCACGGCTTACGAGATGCTTCGGCGGAAGAGGCAAAAACCGTAGGAAAATGGCTTGAAAAATATGACATTCCCCATGTGATTCTGCGCTGGGGCGGCGAAAAACCGCAGCGCAATATTCAGGATCAGGCAAGGCTCGCGCGGTATCGCCTCATGGGCGAATGGTGCCAGAAACATAGGGCATCCAAGCTTTTTCTGGCTCATCATCAAGGAGATCAAGCGGAAACCTTCCTGATGCGCCTGTTTCGCGGCAGTGGTATTGATGGCTTGTCGGCCATGAAAAAACACTCATCTTATCCGGCGGCCTTAACCGGGGAAGGGGATGTGATAATTTGTCGTCCCTTGCTTGACATTTCTAAAGACAGCCTTGAGGGGTATCTTAGAGATATTCCCCATGAATGGATAGAGGATCCGAGCAATCATAATGACAGCTATATGCGGGTGAAAGTGCGAAATCTTTTGCGTAACAGCGATATAGAGGGGCTTAATGTCGGACGAATGGCGCAAACGGCGGCGCGGATGGGGCGGGTACAATCACTCTTGGCGGGGCTTACAAAGGACGTGACACAAGAGGCGGTGACATTTCTTCCAGAAGGCTATGCGGACGTACAATGCGCGCCGTTACTGGCGGCCCACGAGGAAATTTCCTTGCGCTGCTTGGCTTTCCTCATACGGAGAATCAGTGGGGACAAATATTCGCCGCGCTTAACGCGGCTCGAAGCCCTCTATGGCAGGCTGAACAAGGGTGATTTTTCTGGGCAAACTTTGGGCGGTTGTCAAATTTCTGGCCTGAAGAATGGCCATGTTATTGTGAGCCGCGAGGTGGCGGCTATTCAAGATATGAGGCCCCTTGAACCAGATCAGAAAATAGTTTGGGATGGGCGGTTTATCATTGAGAATCACGCAATTGTAGGCCGGTTAAAAAGACTGGAAAGTGATGACTGGAAGGCGCTTTGTCTAGCCCATGATCGCCTTAAAAAAATAAAGCTTTTGAAAATTATAAGAGAGAGCTTGCCCTGTATCATTTCCGAAAGTGGGGAGCCTATCTTGCCGAATTTTATTGAGGGCTTTGAAACAACCGGCTTTATGGCTAATCTACGGCAATGATTTGTTAAAGTCTTCAGGCTAAAGTAATCCGTCACCAGACGTGAAGAAAAAATAAAATGACAAAAAAGCCTCTCTTGGCTTGTTTGAAACCAAAAAAACACTATTTATGAGAACATAGAAGAAGATAGTGAGTCTTCTCATAACCGACTGATATTTGAAAGAGTATGTGAAACATGGGACGTAATATTGCTTTATGGGCGATTATCATAATTCTTCTATTGACCCTTTATTCTGCCTTAAATGGCGGCGCACGGCAAACGGCGCAGACAGAAATTGACTTTTCGACCTTCCTTGACAGGGTCGCCGCAGGTGAGGTGAGCAAAGTAACCATTCAGGGCAAAGATATTGTCGGTGAATTTGGCACAGGCACTCTGGGCAAGTTTCATACCTATGCGCCCGAATATCCTAATCTTGTGGCGGACTTGCGCGCTAAGGGCGTGAATATTTCCTCTATGCCCGATGATCAGGGCGGTTTTCTCAGTATATTATTAGGTTGGCTGCCGATGATTGTGTTGATCGGGGTCTGGATTTTCTTCATGCGCCAGATGCAAGGCGGCGGCAATAAGGCCATGGGTTTTGGAAAATCCAAGGCCAAGATGTTGACCGAAACCAAAGGCCGTGTCACTTTTGCAGATGTGGCGGGCATTGATGAAGCCAAGGAAGAATTGGAAGAAATTGTTGAATTCTTGCAAGATCCTCAAAAATTTGAACGTCTCGGCGGCTCTATTCCCAAAGGCGCTTTGCTTGTCGGGCCGCCTGGAACGGGGAAAACCCTTCTTGCGCGGGCTATCGCTGGCGAGGCTAATGTGCCTTTCTTTACCATTTCAGGGTCGGATTTTGTCGAGATGTTTGTTGGCGTCGGGGCCAGCCGCGTCAGAGATATGTTTGAACAGGCCAAGAAAAATGCGCCCTGCATTATTTTCATTGATGAAATTGATGCGGTTGGACGGCACCGTGGTGCAGGCCTGGGCGGCGGCAATGATGAACGGGAACAGACCCTTAATCAGCTTCTTGTTGAAATGGATGGTTTTGAAGCTAATGAAGGCGTGATCCTGGTGGCCGCGACAAACCGCCCTGATGTCCTGGACCCCGCCTTATTGCGCCCCGGACGTTTTGACCGTCAGGTCGTAGTGCCTAATCCCGATATTGTTGGGCGGGAAAAAATCTTGCAAGTGCATATGAAAAAGACGCCAAAGTTGGCGGCAGATGTGGAAGTGCGCACCATCGCACGGGGCACACCCGGATTCTCAGGTGCCGATTTGGCCAATCTGGTGAACGAAGCGGCCTTACTTGCTGCCCGTAAAGGGAAACGGGTCATTAGCATGCTCGATTTCGAGGAGGCAAAAGATAAAGTCATGATGGGCGCGGAACGGCGGTCTATGGTGATGACGGAGGATGAAAAACGCATGACGGCGTTTCATGAGGCGGGACATGCCTTGGTCGCGGCGAAATGCCCAGCTTCCGACCCTATTCATAAGGCGACAATCATTCCGCGCGGCCGCGCCCTTGGGATGGTGATGCGGCTTCCTGAACGGGATAGTTATTCTTATGCCCGTGATAAAATGCATGATGATCTGGCGGTTGCCATGGGCGGACGCGTAGCCGAAGAAATTTGTTTTGGCTATGATAAGGTCTCTTCCGGCGCGTCTGGTGATATTTCCATGGCGACAAAGCTTGCGCGGGCAATGGTCACGAAATGGGGCATGAGTGATAAGCTTGGCATGCTGCAATATGGCGAAAATCAAGAAGAAGTATTTCTCGGACATTCTGTATCGCGTAGCCATGATGTTTCCGATGAAACAGCGAAGATCATAGATGAAGAAGTGCGGCGGCTTATCGACGAAAGCTATCTGCGTGCCACGAAAATACTGACGGACAATCGTGATATGCTCGATAAGATTGGTAACGCACTTTTGGAATTTGAAACACTGACGGGTAGTGAGATTAATGACATTCTCGCCGGAAAGTCCCTGAATAAAGATTTGTCAGGTGATGATAATTCAGAAGATAAGCCCCATGCGGGCTCTGTTCCGAGCACCGGAAGCCATAAGGATGATGATAAGGGAAAAAGTTTTTCTTCTGATCCCGTTCCAGAGAATTAAGGCCAAAGGGTTACAGCATGCACGGCCCTGTTGATCATAAAATTTACGTGCAGCCTCTGGGAATTCTCAGGGGCTGTCATGCTTTTGAAGCGGCTTCGGCGGGCTATGCAAGATGGTTGGCGTCCGGCCCATTGGCCTTTACGATGGTCAGAATTATCTATAGACATGAGACCTCCCAATATGATGAGGCCTTAATACCCCTTTGTGAGATTGATCAATATCTGTCTGGTATCACAGCTGTTCAGCAAGAAGACATATCAGGCCTTCTGAAACGCATTTCGGCCGCGCGCCAGCCCATGGACTTTTCGGGCCATAAATCCTTAACATGGCAAAGGCCTCTCATTCAGGGCATTGTCAATGTTACCCCGGATAGTTTTTCTGATGGGGGATGTTATGCCCGTCCTCAAGAGGCAATTGACCATGCCCATCGCTTAATCGAGGCCGGCGCTGATATCATTGATATTGGCGGCGAGTCAACCCGGCCCGGGGCAGCGAAGGTCTCCCCTCGCGAAGAACTCGACCGGGTTATGCCTGTCATTGAAGGCTTGGCGGATATTTCGGTTCCCATCTCAATTGACACGCGACATGCGGCGGTCATGGAAAAGGCCTTGGCCGCCGGTGCCAGCCTGATAAATGATGTGAGCGCCTTATGCCATGACGACAAATCTATGGCAGTAGCCGTCGCATCTGCTTGTCCTGTCATCTTGATGCATGCACAGAATAACCCAAAGAACATGCAAGATAATCCACAATATGAGAATGTGGTTTTGGATGTTTATAACTATTTGGAACGCCGGATCGCGGATTGCCTTGCGGCGGGCATAAGGCGTCATAACATAATCATTGATCCGGGTATTGGCTTTGGCAAGACTTTGGCGCATAATATGGCATTAATGGCTAACCTGTCTCTCTTTCACGGACTTGGCGCCCCTCTCTTACTTGGGGTTTCCAGAAAGAGCTTCATTGGTCATATTACGGGGGAAAAAGATACGGCGAGCCGCCTTTCGGGGTCATTGACTTTCGGGCTGATGGGATATGAGCAGGGCGTTCATATCTTGAGGGTTCACGATGTGGCAGAAACCCATCAGGCCAGAGAGTCTTGGGCGGCAACCCTAGAATAGGATTTTTATCTTGTTATAACCATAATAATGAGGTTTTATTATCCTTGTTCAGCAACTATTAATATCTTAATGTTATGGGTGGTTTAAGGCTTTAGGATAAATAATAAAAGAAAAAACATGACACGGAAATATTTTGGGACGGATGGTATTCGCGGAAAAGCGAATGAGGATAAAATAACCGCAGATGTTGCCATGCGTGTGGGGATGGCCGCCGCAAGGCATTTCACGCGCGGCGATCATCAACATCGCGTTGTGATCGGTAAGGATACAAGGCTGTCTGGATATATGCTGGAACCGGCCTTGACGGCAGGATTTATTTCGATGGGTATGGATGTGATCATGGTTGGCCCGATGCCAACCCCCGCCGTGGCTATGATGACAAGGTCACTTCGCGCGGATCTTGGGGTGATGATATCCGCCTCCCATAACCCTTATTATGATAATGGTTTGAAATTATTCGGGCCGGATGGTTATAAATTGTCCGATGAGATTGAGATAGCTATCGAACGGCATATGGATAATGGTTACGCTGACCATTTGGTGCCCTCGGAAAAACTGGGAAGGGCGCAGCGGCTTCAAAATTCAGTGGGCCGTTATATTGAATTTGCGAAGAATACTTTTCCTAAAGATCAACGGCTTGATGGGTTAAAAATAGTCGTGGATTGCGCCAATGGGGCGGCGTATCGTTCGGCTCCCAGCGTCCTGTGGGAACTTGGTGCGGAGGTTATTTCTGTTGGGGTTACGCCCAATGGCAGAAATATCAATGACAAATGTGGCTCGACCTATCCCGAGTTAATCAGTGAAACCGTTGTGCTTCATGGTGCCGATATTGGGATTGCCCTTGATGGTGATGCCGACCGTTTGATCATTTGTGACGAAAATGGCAAGGTCATTGACGGCGACCAATTGATGGCAACCGTGGCAACATACATGAAAACAGCGGGCACCTTGCGGGGCGGGGCGATGGTCGCGACAATCATGTCCAACCTGGGCCTTGAAAAATATCTTGAATCCCAAGATATCGATCTGATCCGTACGGGCGTAGGGGATCGCTATGTGGTGGAAGCCATGCGCGCGCGGAACCTTAATCTTGGCGGGGAACAATCGGGACATATTGTTTTAAGCGATTTTGCCACAACGGGAGACGGCCTGATTGCCGCGTTACAGATATTATCTGTGCTGGTTACAAGTGGCAAAAGAGTGAGTGAGATTTGCGGCCTTTATGAGGCTTATCCTCAGCTTCTTCGGAATGTGCGTTACGCGCAGGGGACGGATCCTTTGGCACAGCTCTGTGTGAAAGAGGCCATTTCCGAGGGGGAGAGCCGCTTAAATGGCAGTGGCCGTGTTGTGATCAGAAAATCTGGCACGGAACCTGTGATACGGGTAATGGCAGAAGGGCCGGATGATAAGTTGATTACCTCTGTCGTGGGTGATATTGTGGCGACGGTTGAACATTTATCACTTTAGAAAACGTAACCTACCCCAGAAAATTATTATATTAGGCATTAGTGTCATAAAATGAATGGAAAAATTCTAACCATCGCAGGGTCTGACCCCAGCGGCGGCGCAGGTATTCAGGCAGACATCAAGACAATATCTGCGCTTGGCGGCTATGCCATGGCGGCCATTACGGCGCTGACCATACAAAATACGCAAAAAGTATACGAGGTTCATCCGGTTGACCCATCGATCGTTTCGGCGCAGATCAGGGCGGTATTAGAGGATATTTTGCCTGATGCCATCAAGGTCGGTATGATGGCTTCGGCAAATATAGCTCAAAATTTGGGCCAGATTTTCGCAGAAAACAGGGATATTCCCCTGATTGTTGACCCTATAATCCTCTCGACGAGCGGTCACTGCCTGTTGGAGAAGAGAGGCGTGGATATTTTGCGTACCGATATGTTCCCCATGATTGATTTGTTAACGCCAAATTTGGCAGAGGCCGCACATTTAGCGGCTTGTGACCCCCTATATACGCGGGATGATATGTGCCGTGCGGGCGAAAAATTGCAGGCTATGGGCCCCAAGGCCATCTTGGTTAAAGGCGGACATCTGGCGGGGGATATTTTGACAGATATTTTGATCACTGAAGAGGGCACGTTTGACTTTTCTCATCCTATGATTTCCACAAAAAATACCCATGGCACAGGCTGCACGTTGTCTGCGGCGATAGCGACGGGCGCGGGGCAGGGGATGACCATGATCGATGCCGTCGCACGCGCCCATCAATATGTTTATGAGGCAATTAAGCAAGCGCCTGGCTATGGCTACGGCACCGGCCCGTTAAATCACTTGGTGAGGCTTGATTAAGTGGCGCGTTGCCGATAGTATATTTAAAAATTTATAAACAATAAATATTTTATGGGATATGAAATTATGAAAATACTTACGTTACTTGGCACAATATTATTATTTTCTCCATTATTTTCTGCCGCTTCTTCGGCGCAAACGATTGAGCAATTGAATGATAAATTCCGTCAGTTGAATAATGAATATTTACCAACGCCAAATGTTTACCGAACCGCATCAGCCGCGCCAGGCCATAAATATTGGCAGCAGCAGGCGGATTATAAAATTGATGTCACGCTTGATGATGAAAAACAACGGATCACAGGGTCAGCAAAGGTTAAATATTATAATAATTCCCCTGATACGCTACGCTATTTGTGGGTACAGCTTGACCAAAATCGATTTGCCCATAATTCGGGTGAACAAAAGGCAAATTACGCGAGCATTAAGCCAAAGGCGAGCTATGGGGCGCTACGTCAAAAAATGTATGAGAAGACCTATGACGGCGGCTATGCTATTTCTGCGGTGACGGATAGTGGCGGGGCAGATCTTAAATATACCATCAATGATACTATGATGCGTATTGATTTGACCACGCCGTTACGTCCTGGTCAAACGTTAAATTTTGGCATTGACTGGTCTTATAATATTCTGGATGCCAAGATCATACGCGCGCGCGGCGGCATGGAATATTTTAAAGAGGATGGTAATTATATTTATGAAATTTCTCAGTGGTTTCCGCGCATGGCGGCCTATTCGGATTATGATGGCTGGACCAATAAACAATTCCTGCGTAATGGCGAGTTTACGCTAGAATTTGGCGACTATGATGTCTCGATCACGGTGCCTGCTGATCATGTGGTTGCGGCAACGGGAACATTGCAAAACCCAAAAGATGTCCTGACGAAGGTTCAGATGGAACGCTTAAAACAGGCCAAAACGGCGAAGGCACCGGTGATGATTGTGACGTCGGAAGAAGCCGCCGCAAAATTGGCCATACGGGCGAAAACCACAAAAACATGGCATTTTAAGGCCGAAAATGTCCGAGATTTTGCTTTTTCTTCCTCGCGTAAATTCCTGTGGGATGCCCAAGGATACGATCAACCTGAAAATGACAAGACCGTGATGGCGATGTCATTCTATCCTGAAGAAGGCAATCCGCTTTGGGAAAAATATTCCACCCAAGCCATTATCCATACCTTGAGGGTTTATAATAAATATGCGCTGACGTACCCTTATCCCGTGGCGCAGTCCATAAATGGCCCTGTTGGGGGCATGGAATATCCGATGATTTGCTTTAACGGCCCCCGGCCGACTAAGGATAAAGTGACGGGGAAGAAAACATACAGCCGGCGGACAAAATATGGTTTGATTTCAGTGGTCATACATGAGGTTGGTCATAATTATTTCCCAATGATTGTGAATTCGGATGAGCGGCAATGGACTTGGATGGATGAAGGTTTAAATACATTCCTGCAAAATCTCGCGGAAGAAGAATGGGAAAAAGATTATCCTACCCGCCGTGCCGAGCCCTATCAAATTGTGAATTATATGAAGAGCACAAAACAAGTGCCGATTATGAGCAACAGCGAATCTATTTTGCAGTTTGGTAATAATGCCTATGGCAAGCCCGCTATCGCGCTCAGGATATTGCGCGAATCTGTGATGGGCCGGAAATTATTTGACTTTGCCTTCCGGGAATATGTCCGTCGCTGGAAGTTTAAGCGCCCGACGCCATCTGACCTTTTCCGCACCATGGAAGATGCGAGCGGGGTTGACCTCGACTGGTTCTGGCGTGGCTGGTTCTATACCACGCAGCATGTGGATATTTCATTGGATAATGTGCGCCTGTTTAATATCGATACCAAGAACCCGGAAATTGAAGAAGTTTTCAAGCGGGCTAAAAAGCGTGAAAAAGGCTTGGCCCCCGCCCGAAAAGCCGACGAAGATCTTAAGAAGAGGATAGATCGCCTCCCTGACGTGCGTGATTTTTATAATGAACATGACCCCTATACGGTCACGAATAAACAGCGCAATGACTATAGCGATTTGCTTAAGGGACTGGAAGACTGGCAGAAAGACTTGCTCACCGAGAAATCCAATATTTACCTCTTGGATTTTAGCAACAAGGGCGGTTTGGTTATGCCCATATTCCTCGAGGTGGCCTATGAAGACGGCACGGTCGAAGAAATACGCCTGAACGCTGAAATCTGGCGCAAAGATACGGCGAAAGTGACGCATATGCTCATCACGGATAAAATCATAAAATCCGTTTCGGTTGACCCTCATTGGGAGACGGCGGATACGGATATGGATAATAATAATTTTCCGCGCCGTATAGAAAAATCACGGTTTGAGCTGATCAAAGACAAGAAAAAACGGGATATGATGAAGGAATTCGACACCAAGTTAACCGGTGATGAGGATGTCGGCAAAGAAAATAAGGCTAAAGAGCCTAAAAAATGAAGATTTTTTTGAGGGCTTTGGCAATGATAGGAATGATGTGCCTGACTCAGGTCAGTTATGCGCATCGTTTCTATGCCGCCTTCACCCAGATAGACTTGCGGGAGAAGAAACAGACCATTGAAATCGTGCACCGCCTCTTTACCCATGATGTGGAGGATTTTTTATCTATGGAACGGGGCAATATCTCCGGCTTGTCAGATAAAGAAATAGAACCGATCATCAGGGATTTTGTTGAAAAAAACTTCTCTATGCGCGATGGAAATGGCAAAAACATACCGCTCAAATGGATTGGGATGGAATATGAAACAGACAATGTTCACGTCTATCAAGAAGCCGTGTTGCCGCAGAGCCATTCAAAATTTATCATCATAAATAAGATATTCATGTCGTTATTTGAAGAGCAGAAAAACACGGTCAATATGGAATGGAATGACCAGATCCGCACGCGTATCTTTTTAAGAGGACATACGCAGCAAACTGTGGATTTTAAGGGGGCTGATTAAGCTGTTGCCGCCTTGGTAAATATGATGGTATCATTTTCCGTAATGCCGACGGTATGTTCTGCTTGAGCGCTTAATTTCCGGTCGCGCGTTACGGCTGTCCAACCATCGCCAAGCGTTTTCGTTTCCGGCTTGCCAATATTTAATATGGGTTCGATGGTAAATATCATGCCGGGCAGAAGGACTGGCCCGATATCCTCCGGTGCCACATGAAGGACTTCTGGATTGTCATGAAAGGTCAGCCCTATGCCGTGCCCGCAAAATTCGGTGGCGATGGAATAGCCATAATCGACGGCGACTTGCCCACAGGCGATTCCAATCTCTCCCAGCCTGTTTCCTGGCTTTGCGGCCTGAATGCCTGCGGCGAGGCATTTTTCTGTGGCTTCTATTAAGCGCAGGGCTTTGACGGATATTTTTTCCCCCACGGCATACATACGGCTGGTATCACCGTGCCAATGATTGCTGGGGGGGCCATCAAGGCGCGGGGTGATATCAATATTGACAATATCGCCCTCTTTTAAGATTTTTGCCTCACTGGGAATGCCGTGAACCGCCACATGATTGACAGAAATACAGCTGGCATGCTTGTAACCATGATAATCAATGGTGGCCGGGACGCTGCCGCAACCGGTCATATAGTGATGAAGCCGTTTATCCAATTCTGCCGTGGATATGCCCGCAATCACATGGGGCGCAATGAAATCCAATGTATCGGCCGCGATGCGGCCAATGATTTCCATTGAGTTAAAATCTTCTTTTGTATGTAGGGTAATGGGGCCGTAGGGGTAGCCTTCAAGATGTTTGCGGATACGGGCGGTGGGAAAATGCTTGGTTCTTAATATCATAACTCAATCCAGGAGTTTAAGACTTGCTTTACCGCAAGCATGGGCGGCAGCGCGGCATTTGTCTATAGGGAAGGTGAGGGACGGCTTATGGCTTCGCAAATAAGGTTTTATCGCGGCAATGGGGCCATCAAAAATGGCAAAATTTGCTAAGGCAAGGTTCGGGGCCGAGAGGGCCTTGTTCTTTTTCTTAAGGAGGGCAGACAAAGCTGTGCCAAGTTTTTTATTTACGGTATTGAGGGTCTTAAGAAGACGGGGCGGCAGCTCGCCATCAATCAAGTCATTTTCATGATACAACATAATGAGGCGTGCTGCTGCGGGATTTTTCGTTGCCCAGTTAAGTAGGGCGGAAATCGCCTCATGGCTCTGACCTGTCTCAAGAAGGGGCGTAACGTCATGTGCCATAGAAGCCAGACAATGGAGCCATGCCGCCCCAAGCAGGGCGGTTCGTGAGGGGAAACGATGGTATAGGGAGCCGGTGGGTGCGCTCGCACGATGGGCAATAGCGGCCATTGTTGCCGACGATGGCCCCCCAAGGGAAACCAAGTCAATGGCCGCCAAAATAAAGTCGTCTTTTGTAAAATCCGCTTTTCTCACCATGAATTAAAATAATCATTCTAGAATGATATGTCAAATACAAAAATGAGACAGGAAAGTCTGATCAGCCGCCGCTTTTTTTTCTGAATTTTTCGTGATGACGGATGACTTCGGTAATGATGAAATGAAGGAACTTCTCGGAAAAATCCGGGTCTAGTTTGGCCTCAACTGACAAAGAACGCAGCCTATCTATTTGTTTTTTCTCCCGGCTTTTATCCGCAGGGGGCAGATCGTATTTTGCTTTAAATTCGCCAACATTCTTTGTTACTTTAAACCGTTCGGCCAGCATATGAATAAGCGCCGCATCGATATTATCAATACTGTCCCGATAGGAGGTGAGTATGTCATTCTGTTCTTCACTGCTGATATTATCTCTGTTGGTCACTGATTTTCCTCAATCTATTGTCGTATGTTAGCGTATTTCTCTTACGCGTTGTGAGAATGATCGATTACGCCATCGCTGCTTCTGCACCAAAAGTAACAGAGCAGGGGTGAGGATTGCAATCTCAAACCAGAAAAAGTAAATAGGCTGTCCGGCACTACAGGCAAGGAAGATGGCAATGGTGCGATAATTGGCGCTAAGGATGGCCCAGTTTCTGACCCCCCCTGCAAAAACATGGCGATATAGCCTGCGAATGTCATCTGTTTTATCCGGGTGAGCCATCAGCGTGTCTTTTAAGAGTTTCCGCAGGTTGGAATCAATGCCCGATGTACCGCGCTGCATTCTGATATAGAAGATATAAAACTGACTCATCATGAAGGAAAAAAAAGCTTTACCTTTAAGGTCTGCGCGCATGTGGTTTATTTCTGGCAAAGCCGATGAATTTTTGTCATATCCCCAATAATCATACTCGGCCCGCTGTAATTCATAGGCACTTGACTGTATGGCATGGAGGATGCCGGCCGAGATAACAATGACCCAAACTTCTGGCCCGCCTTCAGCGGAAAGAGCGATGCCAATGCCCACATAGACACTGATGAACGTGACATAATCACAAACGCCGTCCAAAATTTTACCAATTTCAGAACAGTTCTTTGTCAGCCTTGCCAGCTGTCCATCGGCCCCGTCCATAATATGCCATAAAAACATAAAAATAAAACCTGCAACAGCCATATATGGGGTCTGATATTGGGCATAGGCAAGGCCGGCCAAGATGCCAAATATCATGCCTATCACTGACACCATATTGGGGGTTATCTTCCCTGCCACCAATTTGGGAACGAGCCAGCTGCTGATAGGGTGAATAATGTGAAGATTGGTAAATTCCTCAATCTCATGTGTACGCTTTACAGAATCTATCATAGGGGGTTTTCTATAAAATTTTTGTTGTTTTGAAGTTCTCTGCAAATATGTTGCTGTTTTCTATCATGATATTTTTGAGATGATACACAAGTCGCGCCTGATGTACAAAGAAAGTTATGATGCCATAGGCGCAAATAAATCCGAGGCCAATAAGCCATTGATGATAAAGCCCAAAAAGAAGAAGTATCCACATTTGTGTGGTGCTGCTGGACGCGATGAGATGAAATTTTCGGTCAAAGGCGGCGGCGTTATAGAGACGAAGAGTTGTCATGCGGCGAAAGAATTCCATTTGAACGCTATCGGCGATATGACATAAAATTATGACGGCGGCCAAGATATAGGGGATCATACCATAGAGGCGGGATAAAAATACCGCTATGGAAAAATACCAGCCAAAAGAAAGGACTTTCGTCATAAAATGTCCCAACCGTTCCAGCTTAGAGGACATTCGTTTAAGGTGAATGAATTTGTCGTTCACCCCGCTTAAAATGCCCACAATATAGGTACCAAACAGGGCAGGCAGCAGGTGGCCCGACCAGAAAAGATACATGATGTAAAAACCTAAAATACTCATTGCCGCCATGACATGGGCCGGGAAAATGGGAAATCGAGACATATATTTGACAAGGAAGTTTTCACAATAGCCATAGGCATATCGCGCAAAGACGTCCTGTATGTTACCTTTGGCATAATCAAGGAGAATTTCCGTGCCATGGTCGCCGTCTTCTTTTCGTGTGATGGGCAGCCAAACCAGATCAATGTTTCGGCCATATCTGGCATCATACAGCGGCGTGTTTGTCACTTTAAAGATGACGCAGTCCTCTGCCCGCGCAATGGATTTCAGGGCATTTGCCAGCCCCTCTAAGGAATTAAGCTTCCGCACATTGGCGGACAGGGTCTTGCGCGATAATTTGGCAAGGGAGCCAAAATAGCCTTCTTGGTCATCGAGGTGCAGACTGATCCCGTTCGCGGTGTGGGTTGACAAAAATTCATTTTGCCCGATAAGGCTAATGACGGTCGGGGCGGGATTTATCGCGACTTGTTCAATAATGCGGTCGTCAAGGAGGACAGCTTCTTCGATCAGAAACCAGATGCTGCCTTCATCATTATGTTCCAGAAGCTTTAAAGGGGCCTCTTTGGTGCTGTGAATAAAAATGTCACGGGGCTTTACCCTGCATTTTGCCATCTCTTTTTCAAAATCTTGGGCAAACCAGTCTGTGATCACATGCATCTCATCGATACCAATAGACTTCATTTGCAACATTTGCCGCGCAAAAAGGCTCAGCCCCCCCGTAGGGATCAGATTTCGGGCCAAGGTGCTGACGGTTTCTGATTCCTGGCCCGTAATCAGGAGTGCTTTTTTCGTCATGTTATTCATCCTTAAAATATTATCACATAATATCATATGACAGATGTTTGCGGCGATTGTCAGGCAAATCGCCTATAAACTATTAGTATATATATAAGGCTTATGTCAGGGGTTTATAGAAAAATATTACTTTAAGGCGTAATATTATATTTCACTCATGATGAGTATATCACGGAATGAAAGAGATTCAAAAATGACTATTCAATCAAAGGCAATAACGGCAATAATCATCACATGTTTTTATGCAATACCGGCCCTGGCGACGGAAAGCAAATGTCCGTCAGGCGAAGAGTCCAAATGGATGCCCAAGGATGACATTAAGAAAGCCCTAACGGCGCAGGGTTATGAGGTCAGAAAGATTGAAGAAGAAGATGGCTGCTACGAGGCCTATGCCTTAAAAGACGGCAAAAAATTTGAAATCTATATTAATCCAACCACAGGTGCGGTTGTTGATAATGAAGAAGATTAAGGCGGATCATCCCGTTTTTGATGGGACGTATGAACAGGTCACATAAGGAGATGACACATGCAGGAAGTTAAGGTTTGGGATTTATTCATACGTCTTTTCCATTGGTCTATGGTGATGATAATTCTCCTTAATTTTATAGTTTTTGAAGAAGGCACCGTCCATAACTGGCTTGGGTATAGTCTCTTGGGCCTCTTGGGGCTTCGGTTCATATGGGGGTTTGTGGGACCAAAATATGCCAGATTTAAAAATTTTATACCGAGTCCCCGTAGCGTTCTAAGCCATATTAAAGAGCAGAAAGAGGGGCAAAGAACGGTTTATTTAGGCCATAATCCTCTGGGTGCGGTCATGATCATAAATTTATATCTCACCTTGATACTTCTTTGCGCGACGGGTTATTTGGCGATAACAGACCGCTTTTGGGGCGTTGAATGGGTGGAAGAAGCCCATGAATTTTTCGCTAATTATCTCTTGTTGAGTGTGGCTGTTCATATCATGGGTGTGGTTTGGGAATCTTTTCGGTCTCATGTTAATTTGATTTTAGCGATGGTTACTGGCATAAAGAAAGTTCCTTAAATCTGATATGGTCACATATGATAAATATATTCAATTCTATGGGTTTGAAAAAACCGCATGAGAGATCCCAAAGAATTACCATATTATGGATTGGAATGATATTATCGACCGTCTGCACGCTTTTTTTTATGCTGGATGTTTTTGGAGATATATTTCTAGGGGAAGATTTTCCCGGCGAAAAAGCCCATCTTACCCTAGAAGTCTTCGTTGTCATACTTTCCTTGGGATCCTTTGTTTTTCATATTCGTGAACTCAATATTTTTTTTAAGCTGCACCGTAAGATGTCAGATCAGATGCGGGTGGCATCGGGCGAATTTGAGCGGGTGATTAAAGATTTATTTGATGAATGGCGCTTAACACCAGCAGAAAAAGATGTGGCCATTTTCTTGATTAAAGGGATGAGTTTCTCAGAAATCGCTTTAGCGCGTCATGCGAAGGAAGGCACGGTAAAAGCGCAGAGTAATGCGATTTACCGTAAGGCGAAGGTCAATAGTTGTCACGAGCTTCTCTCCTTATTCCTCGACGAGCTGTTAACAGATATTTCAATCAGATAAAAACATTTGATAAATGCCATGATTAGCGTAATCTATGGGGACGCTCATACAGCGCTAAAAAATGTATAAATAACAATATGGGATAATAACGTGCGAAAAATTCATAGAATAGTTGCGGCCATTTTTATGAGCCTCCTGCTGGTCAGCTGTGCTTCTCAGGACGATGATAATGATAAAGCCAAGCTTGCGGTTTATGCCGCTGAAATGCCCAAGGGGCAGCTTCCAAAAGAGATTTACCCTAATCACTATCAGCTTGATTTAAAGATTATCCCAAGCGAGAGCGTATTCTCCGGAGAGGTGTCTCTTGACCTTACCTTTGATGTGGCGTCCCATTATATGTGGCTTCACGGACAAGATCTGACGGTAAATTCTGCTAAATTGATCCTTGGAAATGGCAGGGAAATCGCCGCGACCTATGAACAGCTAGACCCCACGGGCATCGCAAAAATTTCTTTTGCAGAAACCGTGGATGTTGGGACGGCGACATTAAAGATTTCATATGAGGGTAAGGTAAGCGATTCACTTCAAGGTATTTACCGTGTGAAAGACGGCGATTATAGCTATATCTATACCCAGTTTGAGGCGATTGACGCCAGACGGGCCTTCCCAGGTTTTGATGAGCCAGGGTTTAAAGTTCCTTTTGATGTGACCGTTACGGTTCCCACAGGGCAAGAGTCGTTAAGCAATACGCCAGAGATCGGCCGCAGGGATTTAGGCAATGGCTTTACCAAAATGATCTTTGCCACAACAAAACCGCTGCCGACGTATTTGGTGGCCGTGGCGGCGGGCCCTTTTGACATCGTGGAATGGGACGCTATGCCAAAAACGGCGGTTCGGGATCGTGCGGTCAATTTGCGCGGCATCGCCACCAAGGGCAAGGGTAAAAAAATGACCTATGCGCTGAAAAATACCCGCCGCCTTTTAGAGGCTCTGGAAGATTATTTCCAAATTCCTTACCCTTATCAGAAACTTGATATTTTGGCGGTTCCCGATTTTGCTTACGGGGCCATGGAAAATGCAGGGGCCATTACTTACCGAGAGCAATTACTGCTGTTGGATGAAAATTCTTCTTTGGGACAAAAGAAATCATATATGGAAACCCATGCCCATGAAATGGCCCACCAATGGTTTGGAAATCTCGTGACGCCTGTTTGGTGGGATGATATTTGGTTAAATGAAGCTTTTGCCACATGGATGTCTCAGACGGCATTGGATAATATTATGCCACAGTATAAATTCAGGCAGAATCTCTTACGCGGCGCCCTTAGTGCCATGCGCGGCGATAGTTTGGCCAGTGCGCGGCAAATTCGTCAGCCTATTTTAAGCAATGATGATATTGTGACGGCTTTTGACGGAATTACCTATCGAAAGGGCGGCGGGGTTTTGGCCATGATCGAAGCCTTTATGGGGCCGGAACAATTTCGGGCGGGCATTCACCATTATATGACCCGTTTCGCCTTTAAGAATGCCACCTCAAACGACTTCATTACGGCCATTGGGGAAAAATCTGACAAGGTGCCCATGGCGAAAATAAGGGATGCGTTTAATAGTTTCTTGGAACAACCGGGCATTCCTTATCTTGATGTAAAAACATCACTGGAAAAAGGCAAGACTGTCGTGGCGATTACTCAGTCCCGTTACTTGCCCTTAGGCTCCCGGGGAGAGGCCAATAAATCATGGATAATACCCGCTTGTTTTGGCTATGCTATTCAGGGCGTAAAATATAAATATTGTACCCTATTGGATAAAAAAACCATGACCGTCACCTTACCAGAGGCGGGGGCCGTGGATTACCTGATGCCAAACCTGAAGGGGATCGGTTACTATCGTTATGCGATGACAGCCGAGGATTGGGCGAAATTATTTCGTCATCAGGACAGCCTTTCTGCGGAAAGTATGATGTCCTTAACCAATAGCTTTACGGCGGCGATTGATGCCGGCACAATGGATTTCTCCGACTTAATGTCTGTGGCTCCCTCGATTATTAAATCTTCCTCATACCGGGTCTCATCATCGCCGATGGCGTCGCTGAAATTTATGTATGATAAGGTGGCGAAAGATGCCGGAGAGAAGGCAAAACTGTCGGCTTTATCGCGGAAACTCTATGGCCCGAAACTAGCGGCTATTGGGTTCGAGGCGAAAGCGGGGGATGATGGGGAGGTGACGAACTTACGGCAGTCCCTTGTGAACCATCTCGCCGTCATAGGGAAAGATAAGATGGTTCGTAGCGAACTTGTTCATATGGCGGAGCGTTACGTTGGGTATGGTACAGATGGCCGTATAAACGACGCTCAGGTGGATAATAACCTTATCTCCCGTGGGTTAATTGTTGCCGTCGAAGATTTGGGGCCAGTCTTTGGCCGTCAGCTTCTGGAGTTATATCTGAAATCAACGGATGGCACGGTGAGGAGCCGTTTGCTGCGGGCGGTCTCAAACACAAAAGACGCCAAACTTGGTGCTGAGACACGGGCGCTTATCTTGACAGAGAAAATGCGGGCCAATGAAGTCTATCTGGCCCTGGGCAATCAGATGTATAATGATGATCTTCGGGATGAGGCATGGGTCTGGTTTCAGGCTAATTTTGAAGGCGTCAAAGCCAGAATACCTGGCTTTGCTCAGTCCCAAATAACGGAACTTACCGATGATTATTGTACCCTTGAAAAACGGGATGAGGTAAAGGCGTTTTTCGCGCCACGGGTGAAGAGCATTGCGGGCGGCGAGCGATCCCTGGCACAAACATTGGAAACGATCGAACTCTGCGCGGCGAAAGCGCAATTCCACGGGCCGAAACTGGCTAGTTTTCTTGCGCAGTGAGCAGAAAATAAGCGCAATAAGCAGAAAATCATGATTTTGAAAAGGCGGCTTCGGTCGCCTTTTTTATGTGACTAGTTTTTTTATATGACCAGTTTGTTTATGTGGCCAGATTGGCGTTTTGCAAGCCAGCTAAATATTTATCGAAGTCTTCTTCACGGCAGAACCATTTGCGGCATTCCTTTGCGGCATTTTCCGGGAATGCGGGATAAAGCCGCAAGACATGAGCGCGGGCTGTGGCCGCCTCCTGTTCCTTACCAAGTTTGGCATAGAGGATGGCCTGCAACGCATGGGGCCAGAACCAGTTGGGCGTTTCGATAAAGCGAATTTGTTCCAGGGCCTTGGCATAATCACCGCGAATATAATGATCGTGATATAGGGCGAAAGAACACCAACTCGGATGTTGGGGGTTCAAATCCATGGCCTTGCGGACAAGGGATAGGCCCTCGTCCAATTTGCCTAGAAGGCAAAGATAAACGCCGCTGTCCGCGAGAATTGCGGGGCTGTTCGGCGCGATACTAAGGCCTAATTTAATATTGTTTTCAAATTGTGCGGTATCACCCTTGTGAAAGTTGATGATCGTCATCGCATACCATGCAATGGAATATTTAGAGCTTAATCCAATAGATTTTTCAGCATATTCCTGCGCGAGACCTAGCGGGTCATCGGTGCGGACGTTAAAGCTAAAGCGATATTCATCAAGAGCAAGAAAGGCCAGCCCCGCCCAGGCATCGGGGTAATTGGGGTCTATTATGACAGCCTTTTCCAAGCTTTCTCTGGCTTTTAAATGAGTTTCGGGAGACAGTTCAAACAGATAATCATGCAGGAGAAGCGTGCTTTCGTAGGCTTCCATATATTCTGTGCTGCTACGTTTCATATCAATGGCGCTGGTTCGCATCACCGCGCCGTAGGTATCGCCGATGGTGGCGGCCACATGGGCGGCGATGTCATCCTGGACATCTATTAAATTTTCAGGATTGAGTTTTCGGTCATAATTTGCCGACCATACCACCGCCCCATTGGTCACATTTAGTAATTGCGCGGAAACCCGTAAATGTTCGCCAGCGCGGCGAATGCTGCCTTCGACGATATAATGAGCTTCAAGTTCCTCGGCAAGGCGCCTGAAATAAATGGGCCGTCCTTTATAGGGGGCCGTGGCGCGACGTGAAATAACATATAACGAGGGGCTTAAAGACAGATGATTTATGATTTCTTCGGTTATGCCATCGCAAAACATCTCGATCGCGGCCTGACCACTTAAATTTTCAAAGGGCAATACCGCAACGCCAGGCCCTGTCGGCGGGGCGGCGGCGGCGGAAAGCACCGGGTCTTTTGGCCGGGAAGGGGGCGTTATCTCGGACAGTTCAATTTTCGGTGCATAACTCCCCTTGGGGAGGGATATGGTGATCTGATCATTAGCTCCTTCTTCCATGTAATAATGTTGCAGAAGCCGCCTTAAGCGCCCCGCTTCAACACGGACGATGGCGTCGGCCTGTGGGTCGAAACTTTCATCCTTGTCAAAGACTTCTAACCCTAAAGCATAGCCTTTGATGAGATGGGCCCGATCACATAGATATTCTTCCACGACAAATTTAAGGAACCTTTTGATGCGGTTCTTATTTTTCAGTGTTTTACTGGCCAGAATAGATTTGAGTTGTTTTGTGATCTTCTCTGGCGAAATAGAAATATCTGAGGGCATATATAGTTTCTTACAATAATGTCTCTATGAAGACTAGTATATGGCGAGATTATGTGAAATTGAAAGGCTTGTGTTTATATTTATCTTTTACATCATGCGCCGTTTATCATCGCGCGATTAATGATCATGCGTTGAATATCCGATGTGCCTTCATAAATTTGGCAAACCCGCACATCACGGTAGATGCGTTCTAGGGGGAAATCTTTCAAATAACCATAGCCGCCCAATGTCTGTATGGCCGCAGAGCAGATTTCCTCAGCCACTTCTGAAGCAAAGAGTTTTGCCATGCAGGCTTCCGTCAGGCAGGGCGTGCCGTTATCTTTCAAGGCGGCGGCGTGTAAGACCATGAGCCGGGCCGCTTCTAATTTTGTGGCCATATCCGCAAGCCTGAAGCCCACAGCTTGATGTTTGATGATGCTTTTGCCAAAAGATACCCTGTCATTGGCATAGGCGGCGGCATGATCAAGGGCGGCTTTTGCCATGCCGACACTTTGGGCGGCTATCCCGATGCGGCCCGTTTCCAAATTGGCTAAGGCTACGCGGTAGCCGTCATTTTCTTTGCCAAGCAACATATCTTCTGTGACTGTCATATCCTCAAAGACAAGGGTGCAGGTATCCGATGATTTTTGTCCGAGCTTTTCTTCTACGCTCGCCACAGTATATCCTTTGAGGTCGGTGGGAACAAGAAAGGCGGAAATCCCTTTTTTGCCAAGTTCAGGATCGGTCACCGCAAATATAATCGCCGCCCCGCCAATTTTGCCGGAGGTGATGAATTGTTTGGTGCCATTGATGATCCAGCCAAGGCCCGTTCTTTTTGCGCGGGTTTTTAACATGCTGGCATCAGACCCCGCTTGTGGCTCGGTCAGGCAAAAAGAACCGATGATCTTGCCTTGGGCGAGGGGTTTTAAGTATTTTTCTTTTTGGGCCGCGCTGCCTTCCTTTAATATGGCCGCACAAACCGGGGCGTTATTAACGCTCATGATCGTGCTCACCCCGCCATCACCGCCGGCAATTTCCATCAAGGCCAAGGCATAAGAAACATAATCACTTTCCGCGCCGCCCCATAGTTCCGGAACCGTCATGCCCATCAGGCCAAGTGCGCCCATTTGCTGCAACACATCCATAGGAAGATCGCCGGTTTTATCCCAAGTTGCCGCATGGGGCGCCAGTTCATTTTGGGCGAAACTACGGGCCATATCCCGTATCATTTCCTGTTCTTCGGTCAAAATCATGGCTCAAACCTTCTTTATAATAATTCCACAGCCAAGGCCGTTGCCTCGCCGCCGCCAATACAAAGCGAGGCCATTCCGCGTTTTTTACCATGGGTTTTAAGGGCTGAGATCAAGGTAACTAAAATCCGCGCACCTGACGCCCCGATGGGATGACCTAAGGCGCAAGCCCCGCCGTGAATATTCACTTTGTTATGATCAAGGTTAAGATCCCGCATGGCCGCCATCGTGACCACAGCGAAGGCTTCGTTAATTTCATACAGGTCAACATCTTTGTCTGTCCAGCCCACTTTTTCATAAAGCTTTGTCATGGCGGTAATGGGGGCGGTGGAGAACCATTCAGGGGCCTGGGCATGGGTGGTATGGCCCATGATTTTTGCCATAGGCGTAAGCCCCCGCCTTTCCGCATCCGACTGCCGCATTATAATAAGCGCCGCTGCCCCGTCGGAAATAGAACTTGAGTTAGCCGCTGTCACCGTGCCGTCCTTGGCAAAGGCAGGACGCAGCGTTGGTATTTTATCAGGATTAGCCTTGCCCGGCTGCTCGTCCGTATCATAGGTGATCTCCCCTTTTCGGGAGGAGATGGTTACAGGGGAAATTTCACTTTTGAAATAGCCATTTTCGATGGCGGCCTTGGCACGGCTTAAGGATGCCAAGGCAAACTCATCCTGCGCGTCGCGGGTAAAGTGATAATGCTGCGCGGTTTGCTCGGCAAAAACGCCCATCAATTTGCCCTTGTCATAGGCATCTTCCAGGCCATCAAGAAACATACTATCTTTAACATCGCCATGACCAAGGCGGGCGCCGCCGCGCATTTTTTGCAAAAGGTAAGGCGCATTTGTCATGCTTTCCATGCCGCCAGCGATCATAATATCAGCCGAGCCTGCAAGGATCGCATCATGGGCCATCATGACGGCCTGCATACCAGAACCACACATTTTATTTAACGTGGTGCAACCCACATTCTGCGGCAATCCGGCGCCCAAAACAGCTTGCCGTGCCGGGGCCTGACCCTGGCCCGCTGGCAAAACACATCCCATGATGGCCGCGTCAATATGGGCGGCGAGGAGGCCAGACTGGTTCAACGCCCCTTTGATGGCAACCGCGCCAAGTTCTGAAGCTGACTGGCCTGTAAAATCCCCTTGAAATCCGCCCATCGGTGTGCGAGACATGCCAACGATAACGACAGGATTCTTTTGCAATTTATAAGCCATGTGAAATATTCTCCTAGGAATTATGTTGAATTTACGTTACTCATGGGTAACTATATAATCTGAATGAATGACATTAGCAAGATCGGATCTATGATCAAAAAAATTAAACGATCAACAGCAGCCCAGAACCGTGAAGAAAAAAGGCAGGATAAATTGACGGCAATTTTGCACCATGCCGCAACCGCTTTCATGGAGAAGGGATATTATAAAACCTCCTTAGATGATATCGCACGCCTACATAAGGTCACGAAGCCAACATTATATTATTATGTTAAAAATAAAGAAGATATTCTGATAAAATGTGAAGAGGTGGCCTCCAGGCGTATTAACAGGCTTTTGGATGAGGTGACGGGAAGCCCGGAGAAGGGTTTTATTCAGTTAAAGAATTTTATTAAGGGCTACGTCACTATCATCACAGACGATGTGATCCGATGCCATATTCGCCACCGGGGTCAGCGGGAAGATCCCGAGGCGCAGCAAGCCAGCCTGAATATGCATCGCTCTATTGAACATAGGGTGCGGGAAATAATAACGAAGGGGCGGGGCGATGGCTCTATTCGTCCCTGTAATTCGACGATAATAGCCATTTTATTGTTTGATGCCTTGAATGGTATTTCAGCTTGGTATCGCGAAGAAGGTGAGGTTAATCAGCAGGAGTTGGTCGAACAGGTATTGCTGATTGTAACCGAGGGTGTTAAAACAAAATAATAAAGATAAGTCTTTTCTCAATGATAAATGTAAGCTTGACGAAAATACAGGGTATAAAAGATGATTAAAAAATCAGGTGAAGGTAAGAAAAGAATTGATGAGCGTCTGGACGTCTTATGGGATGCGGTGGCTATCATTGATGACAAGGAATATCCGTGCAAAGTGACTAATGTATCTACGGCGGGGGCCATGGTGATGCTTGATGTCGATTTGGAAGAAGATCAACAGTTTTTATTATATGTCAAAGAACTCAATGAGTCCGCCGTAAAGGTAGCCTGGGCTAAAGGGCCAGAATATGGCCTTTTGATGCTGCTTGGCGATGACCTTAAATTAAAAGACTATGTCGATAAAATTGGTTTGGACGATAAAAAAAAATCCTGAAGATGATTTTTATTTTTCGGAACCAAAAGGATCGTCGATGCTGTGACTTGGGACAGTGAACCATCTCGGGCCATCTTCTGTCATATAAAAATGGTCTTCGAGCCGCACACCAAATTCGCCAGGAACGCAGATCATAGGCTCATTGGAAAAACACATGCCCGCCGCAAGGATGCTGTCATCTCCTGACTGTAAATAAGGCCATTCGTGAATATCCATGCCAATACCATGTCCGGTTCTATGGGGCAGGCCGGGGAGTTTATAGTCTGGGCCGAGTTGATATTTCTCTAAACATGCCCGCGCAGCAAGATCAACATCACCGCATCTTGTGCCGATCTGGGCTTTCTCGAAGGCGGCGGCTTGCGCTTCCTTTTCAATGTTCCAGATATGCCTCTGCCGCGGGTTAGGCTCGCCATAAACATAGCTGCGCGTGATATCAGAGATATAACCGTGAAGCTGACAGCCCGTATCGATCAAGACCATATCATTTTCTTCCAAGGCCTTGGGATTTTTTACGCCGTGGGGATAGGCGGTGTCTTCGCCAAACAGGACGATGACAAAATATGATCCTGCGGGGGCACCCACTTTTATATGGGCTTTATGGATGAATTCCTCAACTTCTGCTACGGTGATGTCAGGACGCAAAATACGTGCGGCGGCTTTATGTACCTCCAGCGTCATATCCTTGACACGCTGCATGAGGGCAATTTCATTTCTAGATTTAATTTGCCGGCAGGCGGCGGTTATGCAGTCCCCATTGATAAAATTAAAATCAGGGGCAGCGAGAGCAATCCCGTTGCTGATAAAAAAAGCGCATGATTCATCAAGGGCAATCGTGCCTTCCGTCAGGCCAAGGTCGTGTAACATGGCCAGAAACAACCCGTAAGGCGAGTGATGTTCTTCCCAGCCATATGTCTTCCCTTTGAGGCCCATATAGAGTTCCAAGGTGCTGATTTCAAATACAGGGGATATATATATGATAGGGCCAACTGCCGGGATAATCGCGCCCACCATACGTTCCGAGGCACGCCACTGGGTTCCCGTAAAATAGGAAAGATTAGTGCCAGAATTAACATATAGCGCTGAAATGCCTGTGTCTTGCATGATTTCTTGAGCTTTTTCAACGCGAGAGGCCATCTCTTCATGACTGATGGGAGACATATCTGTTGTCATATCTGAAAGAAGGCTCAATTGCCTTTCTGCTGTTGATCCACCGACATCTCTTGTCATATTGTTTCCTGAATATTTTATAACTATTGGTTTAATTGACCGAATGACCGGCCTATGTTTTGACCTTTGGTGTAATAATATATAAGCTGTGTCTCTTATTTAATCTATAAAAAAGAATTTATGAAATATGGCCCGAAAACAAGCAGAAAATTATGGCGTTCGCCGCCGGGATATCTTGGATAAAGCCGCTGAATTATTTGCCGATAAAGGCTATGCCAGATCCTCCATCTCTGAATTGGCCGCCGCCTGTAATGCTTCAAAATCGTGGCTTTACCATTATTATCCGTCAAAAGAAGCTATTTTATATGACATCATGCGATTGCATGTGACAGAGCTGGTAACCATGGCGGAAGACGCCTTGGCTTATGACGCGAGTCCGCGCGAAAAATTTCGCAGGCTCGCGCGGAATTTTATGAATATTTATGTTAATGCAGGGTCGAAACATGTGATTCTGCTCAATGATCGGGGCTGTTTGCCTGACCCGATGCGTCAAGAAATTATGGGGCTGCAAGATCACGTTGTGAGCTGTGTCACGACACTGGTTTTGGCGCTTAATCCCGCGCTGGAAAAAACGAAAAATTATGAAAAGCCCATAACGATGGCCTTTCTCGGCATGATAAACTGGACTTATATTTGGTTCCGAAAAGACGGGCCGATCAATCAGGAACAATTCGCAGACCTTGCGGTTGACATATTTTTGAATGGTTTTATGACGTTAAATAACGATAATTTACCCGGCGAATAGCAAAAATGATCAATAACAAGGGCCGTCTTTAAAGTCGAAACGGCCACTCAGACTTTTTCGATGATCATGGCGATGCCCTGACCAACGCCAATACACATGGTGCAGAGTGCATAACGGCCGCCGCGCCGGTGCAATTCATACAGGGCCGTCGTGACAAGCCGCGCGCCGCTCATGCCAAGGGGATGACCAAGGGATATGGCCCCGCCATTGGGGTTCACATGGGCCGCATCATCGGGCAGGCCAAGGTCACGCATGACCGCCAAGCCTTGCGATGCAAAGGCTTCGTTCAATTCAATGACATCCATTTGGCCTAAGGTCAGTCCCGTTTGCGCCAAAAGTTTCTTGGTGGCTGGTGCCGGGCCAAAGCCCATAATCCTTGGCTCTAAACCAACCGTGGCCATGCCGACAACGCGGGCTTTTGGGGTGAGATGATATTTTTCTGCTGCATGGCCGGATGCCAAAAGAAGGGCGCAGGCCCCATCATTTACGCCAGAGGCATTGCCTGCCGTGACCGACCCGCCTTCGCGGAAGGGGGCGCGAAGTTTTCCCAAAGTCTCTAATGTTGTGCTGGCCCGGGGATGCTCGTCAAGGCGGACAACAATAGGATCGCCTTTTCGCTGGGGAATGGTAACAGGAATGATTTCCGCATCAAATCGTCCGGCGGCTTGGGCCGCAGCGGTTTTTTGTTGGGAACGATAAGCAAAGAGGTCTTGATCTGCCCGGGAGATATTGAAATCTTCGGCAATATTTTCCGCTGTTTCGGGCATGCTATCGACGCCATATTGTTTTTTCATGATCCCATTGACAAAACGCCAGCCAATGGTGGTGTCATAAGTGTCAAGCTTTCGGGAAAAAGCAGACTCCGCTTTTCCTGTGACGAAGGGCGCGCGGGACATGCTTTCCACCCCGCCGGCAATCATCACTTCTGCTTCGCCTGATTTAATGGCGCGGGCGGCCATGCCCGTGGCGTCCATACCAGACCCGCAAAGACGGTTTACGGTGGTGCCAGATATGGTGACGGGCAAGCCTGATAATAGGGCGCTCATACGGGCCACATTACGGTTGTCTTCGCCGGCTTGGTTGGCGCAGCCCATAATGACATCATCAATCTGGCTCCAATCCATCTGAGGGTTACGTTCTTTTAGCGCCCTGAGGGGGATGGCCCCTAAATCATCAGGCCGGACGGTTGATAAGCCGCCGCCGTAACGGCCAATGGGGGTGCGTATTGCATCGCAAATAAAAGCGTCTCTCATTTGGAGTCTCCTAAAATTAAGTCTTTTGTCGAATGGGATTTGCCGCGAAAACTGGCGATCAATTTATCTTCTTGATTGGTAATCATAACATCGTAAATGCCTTGTTTCCCGCGTCCGCCCTGAAATTTCGCGGCGGCGGTTAAGACATCGCCCGGGAAGGACGGCGCGAGATATTCGATCGAACAGCCCGCCGCCACCGTGACGATGTTTTGGCTATTGCAGGCATAGGCAAATGCCGCATCGGCAAGGGCAAAGACCACCCCGCCGTGGGCGCTGCCATAGACATTGACCATATCTTCGGTCAAGGCCATTTTCATGACGGCCTGACCAACCCCGATGGAGATAAAGTCAATATTGAGCAATTTATCCAGCGTCCGCCGGCGGTTAAAAATGCCGGCTATTTCCTCAGCCTGTGCTTGCGCTGTATCATTCATATCAAAGTCTTCCCTGCAATGACGGCCCGCCGAATTAAAGGCGATGTGCGGTAACGATCTTCCCCGTAAAAATGGGATAAAGCATCCAATAGGCCAAAGATATGTTCAAGGCCAATATCCTGCGCCCAAGCCAGAGGGCCTTTGGGGTAATTGACGCCGTTCATCATGGCAATATCCACGCCTTCGGGGCTGCTCACGCCTTGATAGACCGCGTCGCTACCCTCATTGGCGAGCATGCCGACAATCCGCATCACAATTAATCCGGGGCAGTCATCAATGACGGAAACTTTTTTGCCGAGGGCTTGAAAGAAGCCAACGGCTTTGGCAAGATCGGCGCCGGATACCTGATCACCTTTGGCGAGGGCAATGCGCGTGGCGGTTTTATAATCTAAGGCCAGATCGAAAACCACCGTGGGCCTATCAAGGACATTGCTCAGCTCTGACGCGGGTGTGCCATCGGTGAGGGCCAGCAAAACATCACCTATCATAAAGCCGGAAAGTTCCTCGGTATCTCCGATATTTACCGTAATACCTGCTTTTTCGGCTAAATCAACGAGCGGGGAAAAAAGGGCATTCTTCCCCATGAGGGTGACTGCGGTGGGCGCTGGGGCGCTATCTGCTGTTTGGGCCGTGGGGTTGGTCGCACCGTCGCGGTAATCATAATAGCCTTGGCCAGATTTCCGGCCTAAACGACCAGCGGCAACCTGTTCCTGCTGAATCAAATTCGGACGATAGCGTGGTTCCTGATAATAGGCGTCATAGACTGATTTGGTCACAGAAAAATTAATGTCATTGCCAATCAAGTCCATTAATTCAAACGGCCCCATGGGAAAACCACCAGATTCTTTAAGGCAGCTATCGATAGTGGCAATATCCGCGCCGCCTTCTTGCACAAGACGCAGGGCCTCGGAATAAAAAGGCCGTGCCACGCGGTTGACAATAAAGCCGGGCGTGGATTTGGCATGTACCGCTTTTTTGCCCCATGCCACGGCAGTGTCAAAGGTGATTTGCGCCACGTCTTTGTCCGTGACCAAACCATGAATGACCTCAACAAGTTTCATAATGGGGGCAGGGTTAAAAAAATGCATGCCGACCATGCGCTCAGGCCGCTTGAGCTTAGCGGCAATTTCCGTTATGGAAAGGGACGACGTGTTGGAGGCCAAAATGGCCTCTTCCGATAAAATATCTTCTAATTGGCTAAAAACCGACCTTTTAATGTCAATATTTTCCACAATGGCTTCGATGATCAATTTGGCAGGGGCCAAGTCTTTTAAGTCACAACAGCGATGAATGCGGCCTAAGATGGCCAAGCGTTGCGCCTCATCCATTCGGCCTTTGGCGACAGACCTTCCCAGGAATTTTTCGATTTGGGCGATGCCGCGCGTGAGGGCTTCTTCAGATGTGTCAAAAAGATAAACCGCATGACCGGCGGTGGCGGCGACCTGAACAATGCCCGCCCCCATGGTTCCTGCGCCAATAACGGCAACGGCGTTGTCTATGCTGAGTGCAGTCATGTAAAGACCCTTTAATGTGTTATTTTAATCATTATTTACCAGAAAAATTTGCTTTTCTTTTTTCGAGGAAGGCGGCAACGCCCTCTTGATAATCATCTGAGAAGCCCGCCGCTTTTTGGTAAGTGCTTTCTATCTGTAACTGGGCACCTAAATCATTGTCAAAACTGCTGCGGAGGGCTTTTTTAATGAGGGCTAGGCCCAATGTGGGCTGTTTGGTGAAGTCCTGTGCTTGTTTGAGGGCCACAGCCATAAGGTCATCGTTATCAACCGCTTTCCAAATCATGCCCCATTGTTCGGCTTGCTCGGCGGTAATGGCGTCCCCCGTTAAGGCAAGGCCCAAGGCCCGCGCATTTCCCACGAGGCGCGGCAGGATATAGGTGCCGCCGCTGTCCGGGATGAGGCCGATTTTGCAAAAAACCTGGATGAATTTGGCGGATTTTGCCGCAAATACCATGTCACAAGCAAGGGCGAGGTTTGCGCCCGCACCCGCCGCAACGCCGTTTACCGCGCAGATAACGGGCATGGGTAACTTGGCCAGTCTTGTAATGAGGGGATTATAATTTTGTTCAACTGATTCGGAAAGATCACGTCGTTCTGTCCCCGGCTTCACCGCGCGATCATTTAAATCCTGGCCCGCGCAAAAGCCACGGCCATTCCCCGTAAGCAGCAAACAGCGGACATGCGGGTCATTTTCCACCCTTGTCATGGCATCCCGCACGTCTTCATGCATTTCGGTGGTGAAACTATTGAGGCTATCTGGCCTGTTCAAGGTCAAAGTGGCCAGACCATCCGTGATGTTAAATTCAATGTTATTATAGGTCATAATATGAATCCATTCTATGTTGCCGTCTGGTTCGTATCTGAATGAGGCAAGCCCGTATATAGGTGGCATAAAAATGATATTTAATCAATTTAACTTGAATTAACCAACCGCACGGTCTATTAATTACAAAATCATAGGGTTTAGTCAATAAATATGTTAAATAAGGCCCGCAAACACGGTTGAATTTTATCAGGTAAATGATTATCAGGAGAAAAAATCATGTCAGACTCTTTGTTATTTGAACGCCATAAGGAAACCCTGAATAAGGGCATCGCAGCAAGCCGGTCGCGGGAATATTGGACGGCATATCCTGAAAATCCAAGCCCCCGCGTTTATGGCGAGACGGCAAGTAAAGACGGCGAGGCGGCGTTTAAATCATATCTTAATAAAAATTTTGACATTGACCAGCCGGGAACTATTGGCACCGTTGGGACGGAAAAATCACCCTATGGCTTTGATCTTGGCATTACATATCCAAAAGTAGATGTGGACGCGCTCGTCACTGAAGTCGACGCCATTCGCCAAGATTGGGGCAAGGCCTCTATCGAAACGCGGACAGGGATATGTCTTGAAATTCTGGCCCGCATTAACAAGCGCAGTTTTGAAATAGCGTTTGCTGTCATGCATACCTCGGGACAGGCCTTTATGATGGCCTTTCAGGCGGGCGGCCCCCACGCGCAGGATCGCGGCCTAGAGGCTGTGGTTTATGCCTATGAGGATATGACCCGTACCCCGGCGGTTGCCATATGGGAAAAACCACAAGGTAAACGTGATCCCTTGGTGATGGAAAAACATTTTAAGGTGGTGCCGCGCGGTATTGGCCTTGTCATCGGCTGCTCTACTTTTCCCACATGGAATAGCTACCCCGGTTTATTTGCTGATCTTGTGACGGGCAATGCGGTTATTGTGAAGCCTCATCCTGGCGGTATTTTGCCCGCAGCTATTTCAGTTGAAATTTGCCGTGATGTGCTCAAAGAAGAAGGCTTTAACCCCAATATTGTCACCCTTGCAGCCGATAGCGCGGATGCGCCGCTGGCCAAAGATCTGGCCCTTCGCCCCGAAGTAAAGTTGATAGATTTTACAGGGAGTACGGCTTTTGGAAACTGGTTGGAGAATAACGCCTCCCAAGCCTTGGTTTATACGGAAAAAGCGGGCGTTAACTGCGTTGTGATAGATAGTACAGATAATTTCCGTGGCATGATCAGTAATCTTGCCTTCACGCTCAGCCTTTATTCAGGGCAGATGTGTACGACCCCGCAGAATATATTCATTCCAGAAGGCGGCATCGAAACCGAAGAGGGACACAAAAGCTTCGATGATGTCACTGCGGCCTTGGCCTTGGGCGTTGAAAAATTAACGGGTGATGATGAGCGGGCCGCCGCTATTCTTGGGGCGATCCAAAGCGAGGCGACGCGCAATCGTCTGGCGCAATATGGCAAAGGCGACAATGTGGTACTGGCGTCACGGCCTGTTCCAATGACCGGTTTTGACAAGGCGGCGGTTCAGACCCCTTTGATTTTAAAAGCCACCGATGAACAGTCTTATATGTCTGAATTATTTGGGCCTATTTCTTTTGTGGTGCCGACTAAAAATACGGCAGACAGCTTGAATATTGTTGAAAATAGTGTGAAAAATCATGGCGCGATCACCTTTGGCGTTTACTCTTCTTCGGAAGATATTTTAACGCAGGCCGAAGATGTTGCCTGCCGCGCGGGCGTTGCGGTATCCTTCAATCTGACGGGCGGGGTGTTTGTTAATCAAACATCTGCTTTCAGTGACTTTCATGCGACGGGATGCAACCCTGCGGCGAATGCGGCCTTGTCTGATACGGCTTATGTTTCAAACCGTTACCGTGTGGTTCAAAGCAGAAAACATATTTAAGGTTTCGTCATCTTCTCAGTTTTACAATCTTAAAAATAATCTCCGGTGGTGTGAGGCTTCTGGGGATTGTTTTTTTGTGTAATAAGGATTATCCTGTTACGGAATAACGATACAATGACCTGAAGAATAGGGACAAATGTATAGAAAACTTTTAAAAGGATTCTTTCTTTTTGCCATCATGAGCCATGTGGCGGCCTGTGGGACGCAGGATCATATATCTGAAAAAACCGCAGAAGAAAATAACCTGATAAAAAGCTTTAGAGCGGAAAATCCGGCGTTACAACAACATATTGCGGAAATTATTGCCGATTCAAAAGCCTTAAGATATCAGGAGGCTATGAATAAGTTAGCCATGCTTTCCGCAACCACAATATTAACGAAAGAACAGAAGCATGCCGTTGATCTTCTGGATAAAAAATTACGATATGATATGGAAGAAAAAATATTTTCCGCGCGGGATAAAGCCAAAGACATAGCCAAAAAAAAGGCGGAAGAAAAAAATGAATAGATCTACAATGGCGATTATCTGGAAGCTTTTGGTTGTTTCCCTATTGGTTGGCTTGGGGTTGGATTTCTTTGATATCCGTCCCGCAGATCTTATTCATGACATTCCTGACACGATGGTTAAAATTTATCATCTGGTGAGAGATATGTTTAATTGGGGCATAAAATATGTTCTTCTTGGGGCCATAATCGTGGTACCTGTTTGGATATTGATGAATCTGACGCGCCTTAAAGCCAAGTTCACACGAAAAGATTAAGTAAAACCATTTGTAAGCGAGGTATATGCTAAATGAAGATAAGTAACAGCCTTGTGATCATGGTTTTATTGATGATTAGCCCACTTGCCGTCATGGCGGATGAGGGTGGTTTCTCTAACATAAAAGGCACTGAAATTTACCATTTTGACAAGGCACATACCAATATTATGTGGTTTGCCGATCATATCGGATTTTCCAGGTCCCTGGGACAATTTATGGATTATGACGGGAAGATTGAGCTTAATTTCGATCATCCGGATCAGAGCTCAGTCATGATTACCTTGAAAACAGCAAGTGTGATGACGGGGCAGCCGAAATTTGATGATCATCTTAAGAGCGCGGATTTTTTCGATGTGGAAAAATATCCAACGGCGCGTTTTGTAAGTAAGAAAATTACCTTGGGGGAAGGGAATAACGCGACCGTTGAGGGGGATTTTACCCTTTTGGGCGTGACTAAATCGCTCACGTTACAGATCCAGATGAATAAGCGGGCGATGGATATCACTAAAAATATAAGGCGCGTGGGTTTTTCAGGTAAGGCGATTGTAAAGAGATCCCGATGGGGCATGAAAAAATATCTGCCCTTTATCGGCGATGATGTTATTATGAGATTTGAGGCGGAAGCTTTGATCACACCTTAGATCATTTTGGATAGGATAAAAATTGGATAGGATACAAAAATGGCTTTAAAAAATACGGACAGCTCATATGGCAATATGTCCAAGGCGTTGCACTGGGGTATGTTTTTGATCCTAGTGGGAATAATTGCCGTTGGCTATTATATGTCTGACCTGCCGTCCGATACGCCGGAACAGATGGGGTATAAATTTGGTTTATATGACCTGCATAAGTCTTTCGGCATCTTAATATTGTTCCTGGTGGCGCTGCGGCTGATCTGGCGGATGATTAATCCCGTCCCAAAAATGCCCGATAGTATGAGCAAGATCGAGTCTTTAAGTGCCCATGCCATGCATATTCTTTTGTATGTTGTGATGTTCGCGCAGCCCTTGTTCGGCTGGCTTATGAGCTCTTTCGGGGATCATTCCGTGAAGTTTTTCGGAATTCCTCTGCCGGCTCTGGTAGGAAAGGACAAGGCAATGGGTGATTTTTTTAGTGACGCCCATGAGATTACCGCGATTCTGCTGATTATTTTTTTCGTCATTCACGTGGCGGCGGCCCTGTTCCATCATTTTGTTCGTAAGGACGATGTTTTGCTCAGGATGTCCCTGCGTCCGACAAAAACAGATTAGATTTGCGTGAAAATATCTTTTTTGATCATTTGCCTTTTGTTGCCAGCGGTTGCCTCGGCGGCAGAAGGCGTGAAAAAATGGGAGATGAATGAGGATCAAAGCGCTATCACATTTTCCGTGGCGATTGAAGCTAGCCCGGTCGAGGGGGCCTTTCCCAAGTTTACGACCGTCATCGCCTTTGACCCGCAAAATCTCAATCAAAGCCAGGTAGATGTCCAGATTGATCTGAGCCATATTGAGGCTGGCTATCGTGATGTGGCGGAAAATCTTAAAAAGAAAGACTGGTTTGATGTTGATAATTTCCCCCGGGCGCATTTTGTGGGACGTCATTTTAAACATCTTGGGGGCGCAGAATATGAAGTGGCCGGCGACCTTACCTTGCGGGGTATCACGCGGCCAGAAACACTTCTTTTTACCCTGACGAGATGTGATGATCATCAGGCCGCAATAACAGGCCGTATGGCCATTAACAGATTGGATTATGGTGTTGGGCAGGGCGGATGGCAAAGCCTCTCAAGCGTGGGCGGCCAAGTTTTCTTGTCCGTGACCATCGCGGCAAAAGGCAAGTAATTTGAGGAAATTAAAGGATAAATTTGATTTTTAGGGCGATTTATTGCTACCATAGGTGAAAATAAGGGTGAACGGATATGGACAGCGTGCGATTTATTAAATTTATTATAGGAATGCTGAGCCTCATTCTGGCGATTGTCTTTTTTTATAATGGTATCAGCAAAATCATGGCTTTCCCGTCTCAGGTGACTAAATTTGAAACATTGGCCATACCAGAGACCTTTCTTTTCAGCGTGGGGATTTTGGAATGTCTTGGCGCCTTTTTATTGGTTGTGCCGCGCCTGGCGCTCGCTGGTGGCTCAGTCTTGGCGCTGATCATGATCACCAGCGCCGGCCTTAATATGATCCACGATGATATGATATCTTCCTTACGGGCGATCAGTATCACGCTCATGCTTGGCGGAATTTGTTACCTTCGTTTCAAATATAGGAATGACGCTGAATAGAGTCCCTCTTCCTCGCCTGCAGAATGAAGATGGGTTGCGCTGCGTATGCCCTAAGGACACATGATGACAAATCCCTATGCAGAATATATTCGGATTTTAGGGCGTGGGCCAATAAAGTCCCGCCATCTAACCTTAGAGGAGGCCCGCTTTGCTTTTGGCGGCGTCTTATCCGGTGACATGCAGGATATGCAGGTGGGCGCGCTCTTGCTTTTGCTCAGATATCGCAGTGAAAGCCCTGCCGAGCTGGCGGGAATCGTAAGCGCCATCAGAGATCATATGGGCCTTAACAATAAGATGCCCACTAGCCAGAAGGTCATAGATTGGCCAAGCTATTCATCGGGCAAAAGCCGCCGCCTGCCGTGGTTTCTTCTTTCGGCGAAATTATTGGCAAAGAATGGCCTTAAAATTTTTATGCATGGTTTTAACAGTCATTTGGAAAATGGCCTGCCGACCGAGGACTGCCTTGCCGCCATAGGTGAGACGCCTGCCCCATCATTAGGCGAGGCCCGCAAGACGCTGTCCACCCGTAATTTTTCATATTTACCCTTAAGAAATTTTTGTCCAAAGCTTCAGGAATTATTAGAGATAAGGTCTGTTCTGGGGGTGCGGTCAGTAGTCAATACGGCTGTGAAATTAATCAATCCTTTAGGGGCGGAATTGATTTTTCTGGGCATTTTTCACCCGGCCTATATTACGTTAAATCTTGAGGCGGCTCTCCTGTTGGGGCAGTCAAATCTTGGGGTAATAAAAGGCGGCGGCGGCGAGGCCGAGCGGAATATATTAAAACCCATAAAGCTTTTTCAGCTCAGTGACGCGCAGGTCAATACGAGTGATTGGCCCAAACCTGAAAATACAAAGCCTGAAAATACAAAGCCTGATATTAAGGCAGGCAACGATACTGTTTCCGTGGATTATCTGGCGGATATTTGGCAGGGCCGGGTGCAGGATGATTATGCGTCGGCCATGATCATGGGTACAGCTGCGCAGGCGCTCTATTTAACCGGGCAGGCGGGCCATGTTGACGAGGCGGAAAATCTTGCCAAAAAATATTGGTTTAATCATTTAAATATGTGAGGGAGAGATTTCGCTTGTGAGGTCGGCCGCCATCCTCTCTTGGCGAATTGTTCTCATGATCCATATATAGGCAATGATGCCAGCTAAGATATTCGACAAGCTGCTGGCCCAGAAGACATAACGCATATCGGCCAGAAAGAAGGCGGCGATCATCACGAGGGGAAACTGAAAAATCGCGACCCTGAGGGCTGAAATGATAACCCCCGGCACCGGTTTTCCCAAGCCGTTAAAGGTGGCATTGGCGGTCATCACAAAACCATAAGCCCCATATGATATGGGCAGGATATATAAATAACTATTGGTGATGTCTTGTATGGCGGCGTCATCACTGAAAAATGGTGTGATATAGGGGGCAAGCAGGCCAATTGTCACCGCAAGAAAGCCGCCCCATATGACGGCGAATAGGGCGATTTGCCGAAGGGCTTTTTCAATCCTGTCATGTCGGCCTGATCCCATATTTTGTCCGGCAAAGGGGCCTATAACCGCAGAAAGAGCATAGAAAACGATGATCGTCATGGATTCGATCCGTAAGGCCACGTTCGTCCCCGCAACGGCGTCATTTCCGAACAGGGCAATGATCGTAATCACCACACCGCCCGACAAAGGGATGATCATGTTAGTGCCCATGGCGGGAATGCCCACATGCATGATTTTACGGAAAGAATCTTGAAAGCTATCCAGTATTTCTTTGGAGAATGTAATCACATGAAAACGATAGGTGAGATAATACATCACGGCGATGAATGTGCCCCCCCGCGCGAGGATCGTCGCAAGAGCCGCGCCAGCCATTTCCAGGCGTGGAAAGCCAAGGAGGCCGAAAATCAAAATGGGGTCAAGGATGATATTAGCCAGGGCCGCCAAGATCATAAGTTTGCCTTGAAGAGCCGTATCCCCTAATGCCCGCATAACGCCCATGGCGACCATGGGAACAATAATAAAAACAGGCGTCCAATACCATACCTGCATATAATTTCGAATGAGTGGCATAGTCGCCTCATCCGCGCCCATGAGTTTAAAGAGGGGATCAATGGTTAAACGCCCGGCCAAGGTAAAGAACAGTGATATGACAACAGAAACGATAAAACTATTGGTAGCAAGCTTGACCAATTCTTTCTGATCACCCCGGCCCGAGGCCCGCGCCATCACCGATGACGTTCCCGCGCTCAGTCCGATAGAGGCCGAAACGATAATCATGATAATGGGGCCAACAAAACCCATGGCGGCCAATTCCGCAGCGCCTAAACGGCCAATAAAATAGGTATCCGCCAGAAGAAAACCCATCGTGGCCGCAACGCCAATCATCATCGGTAACGTCATACGAATTAAATGCTTATGAACAGCACCTTCCGTAAGGTTAACATGGGGGCTATTTTTTTTGCTTGTTTCGGCTTTTATTTTGGACAAGTAATAATTCCATAAGTAACATATTTTCCAGATTATTTAGATGGGCGTTTTACAGAAGAGTGTCAAGTACGGAAATATAAAACTCTGGGTGTCTTTTGATAATAAGACTTGTTATTGTACGTACAGGGTAAAATAAAAAAGGATTAAAAATGTTGGTCGTTACGTCCCCCGCAAAGAAACTTGATTTTTCCGACGATGTGATAAAGTCACGCTGGTCTCTCCCTGATTTTTTGGACGATAGTGAACAATTGATTGTGGCGGTAAAAAAACTAACGCGTTCAGAACTTGGACAGATGATGAAAATCAGCGATAAATTGGCGGATTTGAATTATAATCGTTATCGGTCTTTCGCGGTGCCTTTCACGCCGGCCAATGCCAAACAGGCTGTTTTTGCCTTTGCGGGAGATACCTATGCGGGGTTGCAGGCGGATAGCCTAAGCGACGATGATTTGACTTATGCCCAGGATCATTATCGGATATTATCGGGCCTTTATGGCCTGCTGAGGCCGCTGGATTTGATGCAGCCTTATCGGTTGGAAATGGGCAAGAAGGTCTCCACGGATCGAGGCCGCACGCTCTATGAATTTTGGGGGGATGATTTAACAGAGGCGCTGAACAGCATCATGGCGGCGCAAAAGACGGATATATTGGTTAATTGCGCGTCCCAAGAATATTTTAAGGCGGTAAATGACAAAAAATTAAAGGGCCGGATCATCACGCCCGTCTTCAAGGAAGTGAAAGAGGGCCAGGCCCGCACCTTGGGTATGTTTGCCAAAAAGGCGCGGGGGATGATGACCCGATATATCATCCAAAACCGTGTGGAGGCGCCTGAGGATTTAAAGAATTTCGATTTGGGCGGTTATGTTTTTCAGCCAAGCTTGTCCGACCATAAGACATTGGAATTTCACCGGATGATGGGATAGCCGCCAATGACGGATCCCGTATGGTTTTTCTTTCTGGCGATCCCGGTTGTTTTACTGACGGGCATATCCAAGGGGGGCTTTGCGGGCGGGCTGGGGACATTGGCGGTGCCGCTCTTGACCCTGATGGTTGATCCGAGGATGGCGGCGGCGATTATGCTGCCCATACTCTGCACGATGGATATTTTTACCGTCTGGCAATATCGCAAGGATTGGGACGCAAAGACCCTTAAAATTATAATTCCCGGCGCTCTTGTGGGGATTGCCATCGGTGCCCTGACCTTTAGCATGATGAACGCTGACATGATACGGGTCATGGTAGGGGGCATGTCCTTATATTTTGTCGGCAATTTCTGGTTTGTGAGGCGGCGTCATGCCGCCGTGGCGCCTCAAGATCAAAATATTCTTAAAGGGCGTATTCTTGGCACTTTAAGTGGCTTTACCAGTTTCATCGCCCATGCGGGTGGCCCACCTCTCTCCCAATATCTTTTTCCGCTGCGTCTGGATAAAACGGTTTTAGTGGCCACCTCTGTCATGTTTTTCGTGACCGTAAATTACGTGAAATTGATCCCCTATGCCTGGCTTGGGCAATTGTCGGGCGAGAATTTAAAGATGTCACTCACCCTCATGCCCTTTGCCCCCATAGGGGTCTGGCTTGGGATATGGTTACATAATCGGGTCTCAAACAGATTATTCTATATACTCTGTTACGGCCTGCTCTTTCTGGTAGGGATAAAATTACTGGCCGAAGGTGTTGTCGCCCTGTTGGCATAGGAGGCTTTCGTTCATCAGGGCCATCTTAAAATGGATTCCAGCTTCTTTCTTTGGTGAATTGGATATAGCCAATATTGACCCCGGCGCGTAATCCGACGCCGACACGGATCGGGGCGATGATAACATCACCGCGCTGTTGATAATTCATGCCAACGCCGCCGATATAATACAGGCTTCCTTCGACGGCGGGATACCGTTGATAGAGGTCTTCCACATCCTGAAGGTTATAGACAAGGGCAAACACGCGGGAGCCATTGGCCCCAATGTCAAAACCTATGCTTGGGCCTTTCCAGTATATGCGGCTGTTGCCTTCTATTTTATGGGACAGGGTTCCGTCGCCGTACCGCAGGCCGACGACGAGCGCGGCGCTGGCCTCGGTTCCGATGATATAGCCGTTGGGCCGGCCATGGTCTTTAAAGGCTTTTTCGATTACCTTGGCAATGGCTTCGGATCCTCCGCCCAGAAAGTCAGAGGCAGCATTGACCACGCTTTTTTGATCATAAGTATCGGCATAGCTCGTCTCGTCCATATTTTGACGATGTTGCGCGCTTTCTGTGGGGGGGACGGTATTATTGCTGCAACTCGCCAGCGTGAAAGCCAGTAGAATGAAAAAGCTCGGGAAAATTTTTTTCATGACATCCTCTAATCTATTTTGGTTTCTTTGGGCCGATACCACCATCTGATGACCCACATGGCGGGGAAAATCCATCCTATTCCGGCGGTGGCATAAAATATTATCTGCAAGATAACTTGCTTGGGTAAAAAGGCATCAATAAGGCCAGCGGCCAGAAAAATATATAATATCAGTCCGAAGAGCCCTAAAAAATAACCAAATAATTTCCGCATTCCATTCACTCTTTAAAAATGTTCGCCATAATCAATAGCCCACCGGAGGAGATGGACGAACCCATAGGCCGTCATGCCAAAGGCAAGGGCGATCATCCCCACCCGTAGATGCCCCTTTATAGAGAGAATGATTCTTTTTGACAGGGGTAATTTGGTCTTTGGCATATTAAGATACTCTATAGTTTCATAAGGAAGCGGTCAATTTCCTGCCGGCTGACATCTTCGTTTAAGTCGGGTGTATGGGCTCTGTTTTCTATGGTGACTTTGGTGAAATTGAGATGAGACTTGGCCATTTTTTCCAAGGTCTCATGGGAGAGAATATCGCTATTTTCCCCGCGCAGCGTCAGCAGAGGAATCTGGGTTATTTCAGAGAAAGTCTGCCACATATCAATATTCATAATATTTTCGGCCGCCGCCTTCATGGCCAGGGCGATGGCCTGATCATAATCGGCAACGATGGTGCCATCCTCTTGCGCGCGAAAGGTGTTGCGGGTGAAGAGCTCCCAACTATCATGATTATAATCAGGAAATAAATTCGCGCATAATATTTTTACGCCAGCAATGGCCTGTTCCCAAGTTGGTAATATAATAGCATTTCCCACATAACTGGCAATACGCTCAAGGCCCACAGGATCAATTTTGGGGCCAATATCATTCAAGATGATCGCTTTAATTTTTTCGGGCTTTGCGGCCCCTAATGTCAGAGAGATAAGGCCGCCCATAGAGGTCCCCACAAGGATGACCTGATCAAGCGCTTCATGTGCGATAAGCGTAAGGACGTCCTGCGCATAGACGGGAATTTGATAATTCATATAGTTGGGATCATAGTCAGACTGTCCTCTGCCGCGAACATCTAAACAAATCACACGATGGTCGCGTGATAAATGCCGTGCTAACAGATCGAAATCCTTGGAATTACGGGTCAATCCATGAAGGCAAAGTAACGGCGTTCTATTTTTTTCCGCCGCATTATAATCACGGTAATAAAGCTTAAGCCCGTTATTGCTGGTATAGTATTTTTCTTGAAAGGATGTTGTTGCAACCATGTTTGTGACCTACTGTTTTATAATGACGTTGGGGTTCATAAGATTGTCAGGGTCAATGGCCTTTTTAATCTGCCACATCATATGCCATTCTATGGGAGATTTATAGTGCAACATGTCTTCCGTTTTCATGCGACCAATGCCATGTTCGGCGCTAAAACTTCCCTTGAACTGCCTCACCACATCATGAACTTTCCGATTTAACTTTTCCCATTGAGCCAAAAATTCCAAGCGATCCATATCTTTGGGTTGACTGATATTATAATGAAGATTGCCATCCCCCAGATGACCGAAAGGCACAGGACGCGCGCCCGGAATCATATCTTCCACCACGGCCCCTGCGGCGATAAGGAAATCTGGAATAGCGGAAATAGGCACGGAAATATCATGTTTTATGCTTCCGCCTTCAAATTTTTGAGCGGCGGACAGACTTTCTCGTAACCGCCAGAGGTTGGCGCTTTCCGTCTCATTCTTGGCGATAACGCCGTCCAAGACCAATGATTTATCCATGGCTTGGCTCAAAATACGTTCGACGACCTGTTCAAGATCTAGCAAGTCCCGGCTTAAGGAAGAGGTGCATTCCAGCAAAATATACCAGTCATAAGCCTGTCCCATGGGGTCTTTGGCGTTGGGCATGTTACGGGTGACAATTTCAAGGCCAAGGCGGGGCATGATTTCAAAAGCAGTGATGCAATTGCCGCTAATATTGCGGGCGATGGACAGGAGTTCCACGGCGGCCTTGGGGCTTGGCACGGCAACGAAAGCGGTTTGTTTCTCATGGGGGTAGGGGGATAATTTCAAAGTCGCTGCGGTGATAATTCCTAGCGTCCCCTCCGCGCCGATGAAGAGCTGCTTGAGATCATATCCCGTATTGTCCTTGCGAAGGCCGCTCAACCCATGCCAAATGTCCCCGCTGGGCAACACGGCCTCTAACCCTAAAACAAGGCTACGCATATTGCCGTAATGCAGCACATTTACCCCGCCGGCATTGGTTGATATATTGCCGCCAATCATACAGGAGCCTTCGGCGGCGAGGCTCAAGGGAAACAGAAAATTCCTTTCTTTGGCCTGATTTTGAATATCTGCAAGAAGGCATCCCGCCTCAACAGTCATGGTTTGATTATGGGAGTCTGTTTCTCGAACGCGGTTAAGTCTTTTTAAGCTAACCAAGATTTCATGGCCGGAAGAGGTGGGAATACTGCCGCCGACAAGGCCGGTATTTCCGCCTTGCGGCACGACCGGAATTTTATGAAGGGCGCAGTAACGAACGATTTCCGCGACTTTATCTGTGGTATCGGGCAGCAGAACCAAGGGCGTATTCCCGCGATATTTATCCCGTGGCTCTATCAGAAAGGCTGTCATGCTATCCTGATCGTCAATCCACCCTCTGGCCCCACAAATCGTTTTGAGGTCTCGTAAGTTTTCTGGTGAAATAGGCATGGGTATTGTCAGTCCTCTTTTTGAGCAGCGGCGCGGGACAGGCGATCATTTATGGCGACCCCCAAGGCTTTATTGGGGATCGGGCTTACGGCGATGGCCTTGCTGCCCGACTGGTCTAAGTCATGGAGCATGGCAAATAAATTGGCGGCGGCTTCCAGCAAGCTCCCTTGGGGACTAAGATTGCGTATCATTTTGGCGTCTTTAGGCGCGTTGTTCCCGAAAGCCAAAAGAGCTTCCCCGACGCCTATATTCGTCGCATTGAGGCGAAGCGGGGTGTTTGGCGCATAATGGCTTTTAAGTTGACCTGGGGCCGTAGGATTTTGGGCATCCTCAAACTTAGTCACCCGAAGGCCGCTCACCTCTTCTATTTCTCGGGCCGTGATGCTGCCCGGGCGGAGGAGCCGCACGCCACTGCCGAAGACATGAACTATGGTCGATTCAAGGCCATTATGGCAGGGGGGGCCGTCCAATATCATGGCAACTTTATCTGATAAATCCCGGGCAACATGCTCTGGTTTTGTCGGGCTTAACTTGCCGGAAATATTGGCGCTAGGGGCGGCGATGGGCCGTTTAAAGTCCTGTAATAACGCGCGAATAACCGGATGCTCCGGCACGCGAACCGCTATGGTGTCGAGGCCAGCAGAAACAAGTTGAGACAAGGCGCAGCCGGGTTTTCGTTTTAAAACCAGCGTAAAGGGCCCTGGCCAGAAAGAGGCCGCCAATTTACGTGACGTTATATCAAATTCCACATATTTTTCAGCCTCCTCTATGCTGGAGAGATGAACGATCAGGGGGTTAAAACTTGGCCTTTTCTTTGCGGCAAAAATACGGGCCACCGCCGCATCATTGGTCGCATCTGCGCCAAGGCCATATACGGTCTCCGTCGGAAAAGACACCAGTTTGCCTTGGGTAAGATATTTGGCCGCCAAATGAAGATGAGCAAGCGTAGGTTGCATTATTTTTTCATATGGTTTTTTGGGGCTATGAGGCTCTATTTCCATGGGGGCATCTTGTGGTAACGGGTCCTGTTTGTAAGATTAAACGCTTGTTTTAATCCGAGAAATCATGTAGATTCTAAATTAAAACGACTGTTTTAATTTATGGCATATCATGATATGCCATATGGGCGTAATTTATACTGCAATTATTATCGATTTACGACCTAAATAATGGAAAAAATAAAGGAGGCAGCTCCGTGGCTGAATATCGCGCACCAACCCGTGAAATGAAATTTGTTCTGAAAGACGTCATTGGTATCTCGGAAATTTCAGAAATTGAAAAATTTCAAGAGGCAACGGATGATATTATTGATGCCATCTTGGAAGAAGCCGGAAAATTTTGCGAGGCGGTTCTCTCCCCTTTGAATGTCGTGGGCGACAGGGACGGGGCCAAGCTGACTGAGGGCGGCGTTAAATCCTCGCCAGGGTTTAAAGAAGCCTATGAAGCTTATGCACAAAACGGCTGGGCGAGCGTAAGCGGCGATGTGGAATACGGCGGCCAAGGGTTGCCCATCACATTGTCCTCTGCGGTATATGAATTTGTGGATGCGGCCAATATGGCCTTTAGCCTTTGCGCCATGTTGACCACAGGCGCCATTGAATCCATCGCGGCCCATGGTTCGGATGAACAGAAAAATCTCTATTTGGAAAAAATGATATCGGGCCAATGGGCGGGGTCGATGAATCTTACGGAATCTCAGGCGGGAACGGATGTTGGGGCGCTTCGAACAAAGGCCGAACCCGTTGGCGACGGGCGCTATAAAATCAGCGGCCAGAAGATATTTATCACTTGGGGTGATCATGATATGACCGAAAATATCATTCACCTGGTTCTGGCCCGTACGCCCAATAGTCCGGCTGGCACGCGGGGCATTTCCCTGTTTATTGTCCCGAAATTCTTGGTCAATGATGATGGGTCTTTGGGGGCGCGTAATGATGCCAAATGTGTTTCCCTGGAACATAAACTCGGCATTCACGCAAGCCCGACATGCGTCATGCTATATGGGGAAGAAGATCATTGTCTTGGGTATTTGCTCGGGCCGGAAAATAAAGGCATGGCTGCCATGTTTACCATGATGAATAATGCCCGGCTTAACGTAGGAATTCAGGGGGTCGCTTGCGGGGAGAGAGCCTTGCAAATGGCCCTAGACTATGCGAAAGATCGGGTGCAGGGCGTGGCGATCGGGGCGACAAAGGCGGGGCCTAGTGCCATCATTGAGCATGCGGATGTGCGCCGGATGCTGATGACCATAAAATCCACCACTGAGGCCGCCCGGGCCATAACCATGCTCAATGCCAAGGTGCTTGACCTTGGGGCGCATCATCCAGATGCCGCAACGCGGGAGAAATATACCGGGCTAGCCGATTTGCTGACGCCTCTCTCAAAGGCCTATGGTTCTGACATTGGCGTTGAGAATGCGTCCCTTGCGCTGCAAGTTCACGGCGGCATGGGGTTTGTCGAGGAAACGGGGATCGCGCAGGTTTTTCGGGATTCGCGCATTAACCCCATATATGAAGGCACCAATGGCATTCAGGCCATGGATCTTGTCGGGCGAAAATTATCCATGGCGGGTGGGACATATTGGCGAGATTTTCTGGCGGAAATAGCGCAATTTGGTGTGGAATTACCCGATACAGAAGAATTTTTGGATCTCAAAGATAACTTGAGGGATGCCGTCGCCGTAACGCGAGACTGTGCGGAATGGATGGTGGCGCAACATGTGAATAATATGCGTTCCGCGCTTGCCGGTTCTGTGCCGTTTTTGCGGCTTTTCAGTGTGACGGTGGGCTGTTATCTTTTGGCAAAGGGGGCGCTTGCGGCGCGAACTAAGCTGGATAATGGTGATCAGGAGCAGGAATTCCTGGAGGCCAAAATAATTACAGCCCGTTTTTATGCCCAGCAGATGGTGCCGCAGGCAACGGGTTTAAAAGACATTATTACAGCGGGTGACGACCTGCTTTTTGCCATACCAACCGAAAATATGAGGTAGAATATGATAGGACATCCTTGGTTGCCAACTTATCCAAAACATGTCGCGTGGGATCAGACATTTATGGCGCAGCCTTTATATAAAATCATAGAGGATTCGGCACAAAATTTTCCTGATAATATGGCCTATAATTTTATGGGTGCAGAACTTAGCTATCGTGATCTCCTTGAACAGGTCTGTCAAATGGCGAAGGGATTGCAGGGCTTAGGTGTTGGCAAGGGAACCAATGTGGGTATATTTATGCCCAATTGTCCCCAGTTTATCATAGCGTATTTTGGCATCTTACGTGCCGGCGGCACGGTGGTGAATTACAGCCCGCTCTATTCCGAGCATGAACTCATAGGGCAGGTGGAAGATTCTGAAACTGATGTCATGCTTACGGTGGATCTGATATCCCTTTATCCCACCATTCAGGAGGTGGCCAAGAAAAGTCGCCTCAAACATCTCGTGGTGGATAAATTTAGCCATGCCATGCCGCTTTCCAAAAGAGTGATGTTTGACCTTTTTAAAAGCAAGGCCACCTTAAAACACCGTGAAGATCAGTATTATGTTAATTATACGCAGCTTTTAGACAATGACGGGCGGCCTGAAGCTGTTGATATAAACGTGCAAGAAGATGTCGCCGTTATTCAATATACGGGCGGCACAACGGGCGTGCCAAAAGGGGCTATGCTGACACATGCCAATATCTATATCAATGTTCTTCAGCTCGAATCATGGGCCATTGATATTGAGAAGGGCAAAGAAATTATTCTTGGCTCGCTGCCTTTTTTCCATGTTTTTGCCATGACCGTGGTTATGGATTTAAGTCTTTATATGGGGGCCAAACTCGTCATACAGCCTAAATTTGTGCTTGATGAGGCCATCGCTATAATGCAAAAAGAGAAACCCACCATTTTTGCAGGCGTTCCCACTATGTTTACGGCGCTTTTAAACCATAAGGACGCGCCTAATATTGGCATGGAAAATATCAAAATGTGCATGTCGGGCGGGGCGCCTCTGCCGGTGGAATTAAGTCAGTCTTTTAAAAAACAAATGGGGATCTCTATTTCTGAGGGATATGGCCTGACAGAGACCTCTCCCGTCTGCGCGTCTAACCCCTATGATCGAGACAGTCGCAGTGGATCAATTGGGCTGCCTATGCCGGCAACAGAAATTTTTATCATTGACCGGGATGATCCGAATAAAATCATGCCGCTCGGCGAGGCCGGCGAAATTTGCATTCGTGGGCCGCAAGTGATGAAGGGCTATTGGAAGCGGCCCGAAGCCACGTCGGAAAGCTTCATAAATGGGTTGTTGCGTACAGGCGATGTGGGCTATATGGACGAAGAGGGCTATACCTATATCATTGATCGGGACAAAGACCTGATTTTGGTTGGTGGCTTTAACGTTTACCCGCGCGTGATTGAGGAAGCCATTTATGAGCATCCCGCCGTTAATGAGGTGACGGTTATAGGTATTCCAGACGATTATCTGGGAGAGAGGCCCAAAGCCTTCGTGTCTTTAAAAAATCCAAATGATCCGCTTAGTGAAGCGGAATTGATGGCATTCATCACGAAAAAGCTAGGCAAGCACGAACGGCCTAAACAGATTGAATTTAGAGCAGAGCTTCCCAAAACGATGATCGGAAAATTGTCGAAAAAAGAATTGGTCGCAGAAGAAAAGGCGAAATATAATCATCAAAAAACGTAAAAAATAGCCGCTTGTTTTTGATCTATTCTGATATAAAATAGAGGAGAGAGAGGGAGTTTATCTTGTCCACGGGTTTGTTTTATCATGAGGATTGCAGCGGCCATATGACGCCAGAAGGCCATCCAGAATCCGCCGAAAGACTTGCGGTTATTTTGGAGCGACTAAATCACCCGGACTTTAAAGATCTTAAGAAATTTCAAGCAGAGCGTGCGCCTCTAGATATTCTCCGTCTGGTGCATACAGATGCGCATATCCAAAATGTGCGTGACCATGTGCCAGATAAGGGTCATTACAGCTTGGATGGCGATACGCATTTGTCTTCTGGCTCATATGAGGCGGCGTTAAAAGCCGTCGGCGCGGCATGCGCGGCCGTAGACCGGGTGATGGCGGGCGCGTTGACCAATGCTTTTTGTGCCGTTCGCCCCCCCGGCCATCATGCGGAACCAGACAAAGCGATGGGGTTTTGCCTCTTTAATACGGTGGCCATTGCGGCTCTTTATGCGCAAAAAAGGCATTTCCGCCATCGGGTTGCTATCCTTGATTTTGACGTTCATCATGGCAATGGCACCCAAGCGGTCGCCATGTCGAATAGGGGGATATTTTATGCCTCAACCCACCAATCCCCCTTATATCCCGGTACAGGCCATCTGCATGATCAGGGAGAAGGCGTGATTATAAATGCCCCCTTGGCCGCCGGAAGCGGCAGCCACGCCTTTCAGCAATCATACAAAAAGCGAATATTTCCTGAACTTGAAAAATTTGATCCTGATTTTATGTTAATTTCTGCGGGATTTGATGGGCATAAGAGTGACCCCTTGGCCGATTTGAACCTGACGGAGGACGATTATTATTGGGTGACATCGGAAATAAAGACGCTTGCCGAGAAACATTGTGAGGCGAGGCTGGTATCTTGCCTGGAAGGGGGGTATAATCTTAATGTTCTGGGGGAAAATGTGGCCCGCCATGTTTCGGCATTGATGCGATAAGGCTCTTTCCGTTATAAGGGGCGGTAACGATTCTTGGATTAAGGAGACTATAGTGCCAGATAATATAGCTGAACCGCCTTCTCATGTGTTGGCAATTCCCGATGACATAGCAGCAATGAATTTTGAAGATGCCTTGGCGGCCTTGGAAGATATTGTCCGGAAGTTGGAAGGCGGGCAGGTTTCGCTAGAAGATTCTATCGATATTTATACGCGCGGAACGCAGCTGCGCGCGCATTGTGACGGCAAATTAAAAGATGCCACGTCGCGCATTGAGAAAATAACGAAAAGGCAAGATGGCTCTCTTGGCACCGTTGGACTGGACGCCTAGTCAATTTTCACATGATATTTCTTGAAAGTGTTTTATGATAAATAATAATGATTTGGCTAAGGCGGCATTGGCAAAAGCAGCGGCGCAGGTTGAAGAAAAACTCTTAAAACTTTTGCCAAAGGCGGTTGACCTTGAACAGCAGGTCATTGATGCGATGACATATGCCCTCATGGTGGGCGGCAAACGTATTCGGCCTTTTTTGGTTATGGAAAGCGCTAATTTATTTGGTGTTGGAAAAAATTCGGCCCTTCGCGTGGCGGCAGCCGTGGAGTGTGTTCATACCTATTCCCTGATTCATGATGACCTGCCCTGTATGGATGATGACGATATGCGCCGGGGGCAGCCCTCTGTTCATAAAAAATTCGATGAAGCAACAGCCGTTTTGGCAGGGGATGCCTTGTTAACATTGGCTTTTGAAATTTTAGCCCATGAAGAAACGCATTCTGATGGGCGTGTCAGGTGTGAATTGATAAGCTATCTTGCGAAAGCCTTGGGCGTTAACGGTATGGTTGGGGGGCAGATGTTTGACCTTTTGGCGGAAAATCAAGATCTGGACAAGGTTCGCATTACGCGCCTTCAAAGAATGAAGACGGGAGAATTGATTATTTTTTCTGGCAAGGCGGGGGCTATCCTTGGTAAGGGAGAGGAGAGACGGCGTCAGGCGATCAAGGGATATTCTCATGATATGGGGCTGGCTTTTCAAATCATAGATGATCTTTTGGACGAGGAAGGCAGCACAGAAGAAATCGGCAAAACAACCGGGAAAGATGCCGCCGCAGGTAAGGCCACATTGGTCTCGTTAAGCGGGCCAGAAAAGGCGCGGATGCAGGCTGAAATGTTAATTAATCAAGCGTTGCGACATTTGGATGTCTTTGGGGAAAAAGCGGAAAACTTGCGTATTCTTGCCAAATTCATTATTAATCGAAGACGTTAACAGTATAGAGGTAAAAGTCGTTTTGAGTATGAAACCAGTCACAACATTGCTCGACCAAATAAACGGTTCTGAAGATGTCTCAAATCTTGATCCTGAAAAGCTTCAGCAGCTTGCGGATGAGGTACGGGCGGATATGATCTATACGGTCTCTAAAACAGGCGGGCATTTGGGGGCTGGACTGGGCGTTGTGGAATTAACTGTCGCGCTTCATCATGTATTTAATATGCCTAAAGATAAGCTGATTTGGGATGTTGGACATCAATGTTACCCCCATAAAATACTGACCGGACGACGGGATCGGATGGATAGTATCCGTAAAGGCGGGGGGCTAGCCGGCTTTACCAAGCGGAAAGAAAGCGAATATGATCCTTTTGGGGCAGGCCATAGTTCGACGTCGATTTCAGCAGGCCTTGGCATGGCCATCAGCCGTGACCTTCGCGGCAGTGATGAGAATATAATTTCGATCATCGGTGATGGTTCCATGAGCGCAGGTATGGCTTATGAGGCCATGAATAATGCCGGTGCCTTAAAATCTCGCTTGATCGTGATTCTCAATGATAATGATATGTCTATCGCGCCGCCCGTCGGGGCGATGAGCGCTTATCTTGCGCGCCTCTTGTCTTCGCGGTCATTTTTAAATCTTCGGGATTTTGCCAAAAATATCGTCAAACATTTCCCCCGTACCATCAGTGATAAGGCGAAGCTTGCCGAGGAATATGCCAGAGGAATGGCCATGGGCGGCGGCACCTTGTTTGAAGAAATGGGCTTTTATTATGTCGGCCCCGTGGATGGACATAATATGGATCATCTTTTACCTGTCCTTGAAAATGTCCGCGATGCGGGGACGGGGCCTGTGCTTATTCATGTGGTGACCCAAAAAGGCAAAGGCTATAAATTCGCTGAAGAAGCCGAGGATAAATATCACGGGGTTTCAGGATTTAATGTGGTTACGGGGGCGCAAAATAAATCAACGCCAAAAGCCCCGAGCTATACGAGCGTTTTTGCCAAGGCCTTGATTGCGGAAGCGAACGTAGATGATAAAATTATTGCCATTACGGCGGCGATGCCGTCGGGAACGGGCCTGGATAAATTTGCCGCCGCCTATCCCGCGCGTTGCTTTGATGTGGGCATTGCCGAACAACATGCCGTAACCTTTGCTGCGGGCCTTGCCACAGAGGGGTTCAAACCCTTTGTCACCATCTATTCCACCTTTTTGCAGCGGGCCTATGACCAGGTTGTCCATGATGTGGCGGTACAGAATTTGCCCGTACGTTTTGCCATTGATCGGGCGGGGCTTGTCGGGGCTGATGGGCCGACCCATGCGGGATCTTTTGACGTTACCTACCTTTCCAGCCTGCCGAATTTTGTGGTAATGGCGGCGGCGGATGAGCGAGAACTGATGAATATGGTTGCGACTGCGGCCGCCTATGATAAGGGGCCTTCTGCGGTGCGCTATCCACGCGGCGAAGGTATTGGCTTGGCGTTGCCAGAGAAGGGTGAAATTCTCGAGATTGGCAAAGGCCGCATCGTTGAAAAGGGCAAACATATTGCCATATTGTCGCTGGGCACAAGGCTGCAAGAAGCCTTAAAAGCCGCTGAGAAACTAAAATCCCATGGTTTGACAACGACGGTAGCAGATGCCCGCTTTGCCAAGCCGCTCGATCTGGACATGATCCGTAATCTTGCCCTTAATCATGAGGTTTTGATCACCATTGAGGAAGGCTCTATCGGCGGATTTGGCAGCCATGTGCTGGATTTTCTGAGTAATGAAGGCCTGCTGGAAAATGGCCTTAAAGTCAGAACCTTGAAATTACCAGATATTTTTCAGGATCAAAATAATCCTGATGTGATGTATCAGGAGGCAGGTCTTTGTGCCTCAGACATCGTTGATACCTCCCTTAAAGCGCTGCGCCATAATGACACTAGCTCATCTTTATTGGGCCGATAATGGCCAAGAAGACCCGTATTGATCATCTCATCGTCGCGCGGGGGCTTGCGGAAAGCCGAAATAAGGCTCAGGCCTATATTATGGCGGGTGTGGTCTATAGCGGTGAAAAAAAGATAGATAAGGCCGGCACGCAAATTGCCGAAGATGCCCCCCTGGAGGTTCGGACAAAAGAACATCCCTGGGTCAGCCGAGGGGGCTTAAAACTCATTCAAGCTATCGAAGAATTCTCCCTTAATCTGGCAGATAAAATTGTCATTGATGTGGGGGCTTCTACAGGCGGCTTTACCGATGTCTGCCTTCATCATGGGGCGGCAAAGGTTTATGCCGTGGATGTGGGGCATGGGCAGCTTGCCTGGAAAATAAGGCAGGATGCGCGGGTCATTGTCCTTGAAAAAACCAATGCGCGTTATCTCACCCATGAACAGATCCCCGACCTTGCTGATATGATCGTCTGTGATGCCAGCTTCATTGGCCTGAAAACGGTGTTGCCTGCCCCGATGTCTCTGGCCGCTGATGGCTGTCTTCTTGTGGCATTAATTAAACCGCAATTTGAAGTGGGCAAAGGAAATGTCGGCAAGGGCGGTGTGGTGCGGGACCCAGAGCTTCATGAAGAGGTTTGTGAAAAAATCAAACATTGGATCACCGAAGATATGTCTGGTTGGGCCGTAATAGGCCTGACCACCAGCCCCATAAAGGGGCCAGAAGGTAATATTGAATTTCTAATTGTAGCGGAATATAAAAAATGACGATGAGGGTAAAAATTGACCATATTGGCGCGGGCGGCGACGGTGTGGTACAAACGGCCGAAGGGCCTCTTTACGTGCCCTTTTCGGTGGATGGTGATGATGTGGAGATCAAAATACAGGGCAAAAAAGCCCGTATTAGCCATATTCATCAGGCTTCCCCTGATCGTATTACGCCTCTTTGCAAGCATTTTGGTCGCTGCGGGGGCTGTGCCTTGCAACATGTCTCATCGGACTATTACGGCCAGTGGAAACAGGCACAAGTCAAAATGGCGCTTCGTCATAGAGGGATTGAGGATGCGGTCATCTTACCCATAGAGATAAGCCCACTGGCAAGCCGTAGGCGCGCCAGCTTGACCGCCTTGGGCGTTAAGAAAGGCCCTGCCGTGATCGGATTTACCCAGCGGGCAAGTCATAATGTCATCGATATTACGGAATGCCCTGTGTTGGCCCCTGACATCATGGCCTTTCTTGGGCCACTGCGGGAATTTTTAAGTCCTCAGCTTAAATGCCGCGAAAAAAGAGCTATTCAGATTACTTTGGCGGAAAATGGCCTTGATGTTATTTTGGAAGGGTCGGGGGAGCCTGACCTTGACTTGCGGATGGATATGGCGGCCTTCGCCGATAACCAGGATATTGCACGAATCTGCTGGCAGGATATGAAGCTGAAGAATCCTTCCTATGAAATCCTGTGCGAAAGGCGCAAACCTTATGTGACCTTTGATGGACGGCAGATCTTCATTCCGCCGGGCTCATTCCTGCAAGCGACTAAGGCGGGCGAGCTGTCCCTCACGAGCCATTTGAAGGCTGCCTTAGGGGAGGATACGGACAAAATCGTCGATATTTTCGCAGGATGCGGCACCTTTACCTTGGCCTTGATTGGGGAATATGCGGTTCATGCGGTGGAGGGTAAGGCGGATATGGTGACGGCATTAAAAAATAGTGCCCATCAGATGGGCAAGATACGTGCCTTGACCACGGAAGTTCGGGATCTGTTTAAGCGGCCCCTCTTGCCCCATGAATTAAAAAAATACGATACGGTGATCATTGATCCCCCAAGGGCCGGGGCCAAGGATCAAATAGACGAAATTATAAGATCGGACATAAAAAATATGGTGATGGTCTCTTGTAATCCCGCCACCTTTGCCCGGGATGCCCGGACGTTGACGGATGGGGGATTTATCATGGGAGATATTCTGCCCGTCGATCAATTTCTCTATTCGCCCCATATTGAAATTATCGCAGGCTTCAGGCGAAGCTAGACAATTTTTTCAGGGGAATGGTGATTTTTCAGAATAATGTTACGTTTTATTCTAAAAATCACATAAATAGATAAAATCATTTATTGTTATTCACCAGAGCTTAAGGGAGGGGGGACTATATTTAAGTTATAGGGCAAAAACTGCCCTATTATAGGGTTAATAAAATATGAATATGCTTTTATTAACAATGCATTAACTTTTAACGACAGAAAGCCGCCAGAAAGGGAGAGGGTGATAGTTGGCATGTTATTTGCTACGTATTAAGCCAAATAACATTATAATGAAAGTTGAGTTATGAATATTAGCAAATTGCCCGATGGGGTAAGTGGGTTATCCAAAGAAGATAATTCACATAAGGTAGAACAAGAAAATATGCGTGTCCATAGTGTAAAAATTAAGAAGACGGCCGTTGTCGAGGCACAGGAAGCCGCGCCTCGGGATGTTATTTCAGTATCAGATATTTGGCGAAATATGGCCCAAACGATTAATGTCAGAGATGCCAGCCCAACGGAGATGATTATCCTAAGTGGAAAGTTATACGCCGCCGGGGCCATTAGTTACGACGATCATTTAAATTTAAGTTTCCAGCCGGAAATAAATCTGGACAGCCCCGCACAAAGCAAAGCCTTTAGCCACGAGAAAAAGGACTATGTAGATCTATGGAAATCCAAACAGGATAATGTCATTCGCAACGGCGGCGACCGCCATCAAATAGAAGACACCCACCGAGTCCACGCCATTTTGACCTATCTGGACAGTTTAAGGTAATCCTCTGATTGGCACGTTCAGCGTGATTTCTCTGTTGGGCATCACTTGCCCTCACATGAATAGGATGCCAGAAACCTCAAACTCTCAATCACGCAAACGATGCTCTAAGTAAAACCCTCACAAGCGCACTTGGGAATGGACTCAACCGTGACCGCTTGATTTTCTGTCATTGTAATGTCGTTATTTGCAAAATTCCTAAGAAGATGTTCCCGTTGGACAAGTTAAGGTGTCATGCCTTAAATTAAGGAAATAATGGTGCGCTCGAAGGGATTCGAACCCCTGGCCCCTTGATTCGTAGTCAAGTACTCTATCCAGCTGAGCTACGAGCGCTTAAAAAAACCATTATTGCAAGGACATTTTTCTGTCCTGTGGCGCGCAAGCTACTGGTATCGAGAAGGGATTGCAAGATCTTTATCGGGTTCGTCCTATTTTTTTTGTAAAAAACGGACGTACGCGGACTTGTTCTGGTCGTGATCATGGCTTACACTCGCCGTAAATGGGCAAAATTAATTGTATGACATGAGAGAAATAATATATAGAAATGTTTATATGTAAATGCTTAAGAGGTATCTTATGGCTTGTGATGCTGTCTTTTCTAGCCTCTTGTTCTGAGGGCGCTAAGGGGAATTATCGCTTGCTAAATGCGGATGACGTCTGGGATAAAATGACATCTGCCCGAGACATGCCTGTCCCCGCAGCTGACGCGGCGCCAGAACTGAATTCAGATGTGGGTTCTGAGGCCATGACCAGTGATACGCATATCGGATCGCCACTGACGTCACCCTCTGAAAATTTGGATGCCTATCATCAGACTTTGGAGATGTCACAGGCGGAATATGATGTACTTGATAAAAATTTTGAGACAGATATTCGCGCGCTGAACCAGGTCTCTGGTACGAAAAATGAAAAGAAAATTATCTGGCGAACCACGCAGCTCCATCTGTCCCGATTGATAAATTTACAGAAGGTGATAAAGCGGGCTATGAGCGGCCTTGACGCGGGCGAGGTCGGCACAACAGGCCGTCATCACGCCTTAAGGGACAGCAACAAGGCGCTGTTGAGGACGATTGAGGCGCGTATAACGACGATACAAAATCGTCTCGACAGCTTTATATTCGAATAAAACTATTTCAGGATTATTGACTTATGAAATCATTTCTATTGAGACGTTGTAATATTTTCGTTATTTTCTGCTTTGTTGCCGCAGGACACGCCTATGGCCAAGAAGAAGAGGCGGCACAGATGGTTGTCGCGGCCAACCCCCATGCGGCGCGGGCAGGATTAGAAATCTTGAATGCAGGCGGCAGTGCCGTTGACGCGGCCATCGCAACGGAACTTGTGCTAGGCCTTGTGGAGCCACAATCATCGGGCATTGGCGGCGGGGCGTTTATGATGCATTACGACCCTGCGGCGCCTAAAGGCAGCCGGGTGACGGCTTTTGACGGACGGGAAATGGCTCCTGCCGCGTCAACGCCTGATATGTTTAAGGATGTGATTGAGCAGAAAAAAGGCTTTTATGATGCGGTTTTGGGTGGGCGTTCTGTTGGCACGCCGAGCCTTGTTGCCATGATGTATTTGGCCCACCAAAAATATGGCAAACTTCCTTGGAAAGATCTTTTTATTCCGGCGTTAAGATTGGCTGATAACGGTTTTAAGGTCTCGCCAAGACTCCATTTTCTCATTGCGCGTGATCGTTTACTGCCGAAAATGAAGGCCGCGCGGGAATATTTTTTTGAGGCTTCAGGGGCTCCGCTTCCGGTTGGTTATCTGTTGAAAAATCCCGCTTATGCTCAAAGTTTGCGGGGCATTGCGGAAAAAGGGCCGGATGGTTTTTACAAGGGCGCCCTTGCGGCCAAAATTGTTGCCGCCGTTACGGGATCAAAATTTAACCCCGGTAAATTAACATTAGCCGACATGGCAAATTATGTTCCCAAAGAACGTGAGGCTATCTGTGGGCCTTACCGAATTTGGACGATTTGCGGGATGCCGCCGCCCTCATCTGGCGGCGGGGCCGTGGCGTCTATATTGGGCATATTACAGTCATTTGACTTGAAATCCATGGTGCCAAATTCAGTGCCAGCAGCGCATATTATACTGGAGGCCGAACGTCTCGGTTATGCAGACCGGGATCTCTATATGGCCGATAGTGATTTTGTGAAGGTGCCTTTGGGGATGTTCACGGATCCCTTTTACTTGGCGGAGCGGGCAAAGATGATCGATCTGAATAAATCCATGGGCAAGGCACCCGCAGGAATCCCGCCCATGGATAGCCGGATTGTCTATGGAGAAGGAATGACCCCGGAGCTGCCCTCCACCTCCCATTTGTCGATTAGGGATAAATGGGGCGGCATGGTCAGCATGACGGCAACGGTGGAAAGTGCGTTTGGTAGCCGCGTGATGGTTGGTGGTTTTCTGTTGAATAATGAAATGACGGATTTTTCCTTGATTCCGGAAAAGGACGGCTTGCTGGTGGCGAACCGGATCGAGCCTGGAAAACGCCCGCGCAGTTCCATGTCGCCGACCTTTGTTCTGGATGAACAGGGACGGGCGGTTATGGCCATTGGATCCCCTGGCGGCAATAGCATCATTGCTTATGTCACCCAAACCATCATTAATGTTCTGGATTGGCATATGGGTATGCAGCAGGCCGTTGATCAACCTCATTTTTTTACGCGCGGGGACCAGGTCTATTTGGAACAGAACACCGGCATTACGGCGCTGGCGGAACCTTTAAGAAAAAGGGGTCATAAGGTGCAGGAAAGAACGATCAATAGCGGTCTTCACGGTATTTTGGTTCATTATGACGATGGTAAGGTTATCCTTGAAGGCGGCGCAGACAAACGCCGTGAAGGCGTGGCGTTAAAATAGAAAAAATATTTGGTGAGGGGCCGTGACCTATGAGCTTAAAATAATTCTAAAATGAGTGCCATTCTCCTGAGATTCTATCAAGGCCAAGCTTCCGCCGTGGGCTTCGAGAAGTTCTTTTGATATGGCAAGTCCAAGGCCAGCCCCGCCATTTGCGCTGTTGTGAAAAGGTTGGAATAAGGTTTTTTTGATTTGGTCGGGAATGCCCGGGCCGTTGTCAATAATATCAATGATCGTACTCTCTATATGATTATTGAGGCCTATATGATTATTTATGCCTGTATGATTATTTATGGCGCGGGTGGCCGTGATTGTGATGTCTCCCCGTTGTTTCATGGCTTGCAGGGCGTTGCGGCAGAGATTAAGAAAAACGCGAAAGATGTGATCGCCATCCACGTTAAGTAACAAATCTTCCGGAACATCATTATGGAAGGTTATTTCAGAAAGATCAGAAAGGCCGAGGGAAAGGGCAACCTCTTCGATGATCTGATGAAGGGAAATTAACGACAGGTTGGGTTTCTCCGTATGGGATTTTCCGTATTTTAAGGTATTCTCACATAATCTTATGGCGCGATCAACGGCGGTAACAAATCGAGGGGTGAGTTTCTGGACGATGGGGTCATCGATACGGCTCAGGTGATCTGTCACCATTAGGGCGCTTGAGAGAATGTTACGCAGGTCGTGGTTGATCTTACTAACGCCTTCCCCAAGCTCTGCCAGATGTTTTTTCTGAATTAAGGCTTTCCGAATTTCATTTTGCATTTTGCCAAGTTCGCCCATGATGATCCCGATTTCATCGCGGCGTCCTTCTTCGGGCAGCCCGTTTGTGGCAATCTCTGGCGAATCCCGGAAGTCGATGATGCTTTTTGTCATTCTTTTTACGGGCCGGATCAACAAACAAGACAGGCTAAAATAAACCAGTCCCGCCGTGATGAGAGAAATAATGATAGAGAGCAGCATGACATTGACAGAATATCTATGCATATCCTCACATAAGAGGTCTTCAGGGAAGATGATTTCTATGAAAGAATCGTCACTGGGCGTTGTAAAATTTGTATATCCTGTGACTTGAATGAGGCTGCCGTGGGGGGCGGCATGGAACATAATTTTGAGGGTATCTTGCATCATGCCCCAATAGGATCTCTTACGAAGATCATAACGGGCCGCGATATTCAAGGGCTGATCGGTGTTCAGAATAAGTTGTCTTTTCCCTTTGTGCTTTAAACTGATGGCGACCATCTGTGCATTATCAAGCAGTTTTTTGGTCAGCATCTCACTGACCATATGGTCTGGGGCGGCCTCAATGGCCAAAATAGCGATATTGGCCGCTGTTAATCTCTCTTCCAGCCATGTTAAGCGGAAATTGATGATAGAAGGAACAAAGATAAAGACTTCGGCAAGAAGCACAAAGGAAATAGTCAACAGAAGAATTTGTAACGAGAGGTTTGACTTTATGGAAAATCGTTTCAATTTATCAACCATGAAGGCGGGCCATCCTATATTCTCGTCTTTATTTTTTACATGATTATTTTTTTGGTCTATCACGTATGAAGCCCCTATACTATGCGTCATGAAACTAAAAACAGGCAAGATAAAAAAACGAAATATTGATGGACTTGGGCGTTGACTTGTCTGGGCAATGGCTTTATACACCCTTTCTGTAATTGAGCGTCACGCTTTTGAAGGCTTGGCGATGGTTTTTTATGCTAACATATAAATAATAATGGCAAACGGAGTAGTCCAGTGAAACGTACTTTTCAGCCTAGTATTCTTGTTCGTAAACGTCGGCATGGTTTCCGGTCACGGTCTGCCACGGTAGGCGGTCGTCGGGTATTATCTGCACGTCGTGCTAAGGGACGGAAACGTCTTTCAGCTTAAATCCTCATATCAGGATTTATAGCATGATACAGTATACAGAAACCGGCCCTGCATTTCAGCGGCCGGTTTTGTCTTGATGGCATAATGTCTGTTGAAAGAAAAAATGAGCCAACTCAGAAAATATAAAGCAAATAAAACACAAAAAAAAATGCCAGACAAAAAATTAACGGTTTCTGTTCTCAGGAAAAGACAGGATTTTTTGCGGATTGCTGCGGCACGAAAAAAATGGGTCTCTGGCAGCATGATCGTCCAGATGGCACCAAGACCGATACAGATTGAAGCATCAGATCAGGCCAAATCAGAAACCGGCTCAAAAATCATCTCAGATATGAGAGTTGGCTACACCGCCAGCAAAAAAGTGGGCAATGCCGTGATGCGTAACCGCGCCAAACGGCGTTTTAGGGAGGTGGCCCGCCAAATTTTGCCAGAACAGGGGACGAAGGGCCATGATTATGTCTTAATCGCGCGAACCGCCAGTTTGGATATGGCCTTTGATCAGCTGATTCGCGACTTTAATTGGTGTCTTAAGCGATTATCTCCCGTGGCCGACCAAATCCGCCACGGGCCTGACCCCTCTCAAGAAGGCGAAAAACCAGCTTCTCCCACCCCTAGAGGAGGGAAGGAATGAGAATCCTCATCTGGCTATTGAAAGGCGTGATCACAGCCTATAGATATAGCCTTTCGCCATTACTGGGAAAAAACTGTCGATTTCTGCCGACTTGTTCGGAATATGCGTATGAGGCAATCGATAGATTTGGCCCTTTTAAAGGGGGCCTATTGGCTGTAAGACGTATAGGCCGTTGCCATCCCTGGGGGGGCAGCGGTTTTGACCCGGTACCAGACGCAGAAGAAATTCCGCGTGATAATTGTAATTGTATGGCCGATAAGAGCGGTCCCAAAGCCTAATATTTAAGAGAAAAAATCCATGGAAGACAACCGTAATTTTATGACCGCTATTGCCCTGACTGTGGTTATTTTGCTGGGATATACTTATTTTTATGAGGCCCCCCGGCAGAAAGAGGCAGACCAAGTGCGCCAGGAACAAATCGTGGCGGCGGCTGAGAAGAAAAGCGAGGGCATTCCTGATTTTAGCACGGCATCTCAGACGTCAGGTAATGTGCCGGCTCAAAGCCCAATGCCTCAGTCATCCCCAAGCCTTTCCCGTGAAGAGGTGCTGGATGGCCGTTCTCATATTACCATTATCAGCCCCCATGTGAAAGGCTCCATTGCCCTTAAGGGCGCGCGTATAGATGATATTACCTTATCAGATTACAAGGTAACATTGGCTAAGGACTCTAAAGATGTGGCGCTGCTTACGCCGGCGGGGACGGATAAAGCCTATTTTGTTGATTTTAACTGGGGAATAGAAGGCGGCAAAGCCCCGAATAAGGATTCAGTCTGGAAGGCGGATAGTGACGTTCTGCAAGCGGGCAGCGATGTCACGTTGACATGGGATAACGGCGAAGGCTTGTTATTTAGCAGAACGATCTCCCTTGATAATGACTATATGTTCTCTGTCACCCAAAAAATAACAAATAGTACGGGAGCGGCCATTAAGGTCGCGCAATATGGCCGCGTGGTACGGAAAAGCCGTCCTACAGGGCGCTCCCTTTATATTCTTCACGAAGGCCCCATGTGGGCCATGGATGATGGTATCAAAGAGTTTTCCTATAAAGACCTTGAAGGTAAAACTGGTACGGAGAAAGAAACCGCCCAGGCAACGTCGGGAGGTTGGGTTGGAATAACCGACAAATATTGGCTTGTTGCCCTCATTCCAGATCAGAAAAAAAACTTCAGTGCTGAAATTTACCGCCGGGGAGATGTCGCCAAAGAAACCTTCTATGCTAATTATTTCCATAATTGGACGGATTTGGCCCCGGGCGCGACATATAAAGAGACCTCTCGGCTGTTTGCCGGTGCGAAGAAAGTCTCTTTGCTTGATTATTATACGGATAGACAGAATATAAAATTGTTTAACTATGCGATTGATTGGGGCATGTTTGATTTCCTCACCAAGCCGATTTTCTATCTTTTGGAAAAAATATACCATTTTACGGGTAATTTCGGGGTCGCGATTTTATTATTGACGGCACTAGTTAAGCTTGCCCTGTTTCCCCTTGCCAATAAGGGCTATAAGTCCATGAATAAGATGAAGGTCTTGCAGCCTAAAATGCAAGCTTTGAAGGAAAAATTTGGCGACGATAAGGTCAAATTGCAACAGGCGACGATGGAGCTATACAAGAAAGAAAAAATTAATCCTGTCTCAGGCTGTTTACCCATGTTCTTGCAATTCCCGGTGTTTTTCGCGCTCTATAAAGTGCTTTACGTGACCATAGACATGCGCCATGCCCCCTTCTTTGGCTGGGTTAAGGATTTATCAGGGCCAGATCCTATGTTGGTGACTAATTTATTCGGCCTTATTCCCTGGCAGCCTACGGGACTTTTGGCCCTTGGTGTTTTGCCCATATTCATGGGCTTCACCATGTGGCTGCAGATGCAGATGAACCCGTCATCCGGCGACCCCCTACAGCGCAAGATCATGATGTTCATGCCGATCGTCTTTACTTTTATGCTGGCCCAGTTCCCGGTTGGGTTGGTGATTTATTGGACCTTTAGTAATATTTTTGGTATCTTGCAACAGTGGGTTCTCACGCGGCGTGCGGACCCCGTCCCGACGCCTGACAAGGCCTAAATGATGACAAGCTCTACAGAAGAAGAAAAGAAGCTTGAAGAGGCCAGGCTTGAGCGGGGCCGCTTGTTATTTGCGAAGCGGGCCGATTTTCTCTTGGGCGTTGTCGCCTTAAAGCATCTGCCGCCGCCTGATATGGTGGAAGTCTCCTTTGCGGGCCGGTCTAATGTGGGTAAATCAAGTTTGCTCAACGCGCTGACCGGACAGAATGGTTTGGCGCGGACGTCCAATACGCCGGGCCGGACCCAGGAAGTAAATTTCTTCTCTCTGGGGACAAAAGGCGAAGACGGGCTCTATCTTTCTGATTTGCCGGGCTATGGCTATGCCAAGGTATCGCGCTCATTGGTTAAGGAATGGACAAAGCTTTTGAAGAGTTATCTTCGGGGGCGGCCAAATTTGCGGCGGGCTTTTGTTCTGGTGGATAGTCGTCATGGGATTAAGGATAGTGACCGTGAAATTATGGCCATGTTGGATGATTGTGCGGTTTCTTATCAGATTGTGTTGACAAAAATTGACAAAATAAATAAAGCGGCGCAAGAAGATGTCTTGAAACAAACCCAGGCGGGCATTCTTAAGAATGTCGCGGCCCACCCCGATATTATCATGACCAGTTCCGAGAAGGGCGATGGCATTGCAGAATTACGGGCGGCGGTTGCCGATTTGGTCTATGGTCATTAATTTATAGGAATGTGGTATTTATGGGTGATGATGTCAACTCAAAGCTAGAAAGACAAAAAGCCAGCTGGATTAAAAAAGCCAGTATTCTGTCCGAAGCCTTACCCTATATGCGGCGTTACAGCGGAAAGACAATTGTTATAAAATATGGCGGTCATGCCATGGGCAATGAAGATTTGGCCTTGGGTTTTGCCCATGATGTTGTCCTGATGAAACAAGTGGGGATGAATCCGATTGTGGTTCATGGCGGTGGCCCCCAAATAGGGAGAATGTTAGAGCGGCTTAAAATAAAAAGCTCCTTTCTTGATGGCTTGCGGGTCACAGATAAAGCCACTGTCGAGGTGGTTGAAATGGTCTTGTCAGGTAATATCAATAAATCTATCGTCGGCGCCATCAACAGCGTCGGGGGCCATGCCGTCGGGTTAAGCGGGAAGGATAATAACCTTGTTATCGCAGAACCCCTCTTGCGGACGAAAAAAGATCCGGATTCGCACATCGAGAAGGTTTTAGACCTTGGATTTGTGGGCTATCCTAAAACAGTCAACGCGGAATTTCTGAAGTTTTTTAAGGGGACAAATGTTATCCCGGTTATTGCCCCAATAGGTCTTGGGGAAGATGGGGAAACCTATAATATTAACGCGGATACGATGGCCGGGGCCTTGGCCAGTGCGGTTCAGGCGGCGCGTCTGTTACTCCTTACGGATGTGGTAGGCGTTCTGGATAAGAATAATAATTTATTGTCCGAACTGACAGAAGAACAAACGCAGGCTTTGATTGAGGATGGCACCATACATGGCGGCATGATTCCAAAAGTGGACACTTGTATTCACGCGGTGGAAAATGGTGTTGGCGGCGCGGTCATTATTGACGGGCGTGTGGAGCATGCGTTGCTTCTGGAATTATTTACTGAACATGGTGTGGGATCATTGATCCGAAAAGAGTAAAAGACCGCGCTGCTGCCTAGAAGAGAGAGCCCAGGCGCAGGAGAAGCTCATTATTTTCCCAGCTTGGCTGACGATCTTCTACAGTGACCACGATATCTTGTCCCGATGAATTTGGTTCTTGCCTGAGATTAACTTCTATCCATTTGGGAATGATTTGGTTTGTGATTTCTTCAAGAATGTCATGGGCTAATATTTCGGTACTTTCTTTTCTCTCCTGCAATACGCCTTTAAGATAGTGTGACAGACTGTCATGATCCAGTAAGAGCTTGTCCGGCACAAAACGTAATCCAAACATGAAAACCTCGTCCTTTAAGGGGATTTCCTGCTTAACTGAGATGACATAAGTCTTGTGACGATAGGGGTTCGCTCGGGATGTTAGAGAATTTTTGGGCAAGGATTTCATGGGGCTATACTCATTATTTCTGGGGCCTATGCATATGGATTTTTTGATTGATAACATTTTGAACGGAAAAATCAGGGAGGCGATTATCTTTAAATTGAAGGTCGCCCGTATAGCCCCTTATGTCGAGGGAAGTGGTGAACATATGTGACATTTTATTTTTCATTTCGGGCGGCAGCAGCATTTTCGAGCGAAGAATAATATCAAGTTTTTTTTCCTTTAATAAGCCATCCACCTGCATCTGCCCTAGTTGGCTGAGGCCCAGTTCCACAATGAAACGCACGGCCGCCTTGTCATCGTTATCATCTTCCTTGTTCGCGGCATTATTTTGATTACGCGGCTCATCGTTCATTTGCCTAATGAGCATAGGCAGCGCGCTGACATCTGCGCCACCGTGAAGCGGTATCAGGACGGGCCGCCATTCATTATGCGGCGTATCAGCCCCCAACCGAAATATGCGCTGCATATCATTATCAAGCATATGCAAGAGCTTTTCGTGGCCCGCCTGTCTCATTTGTTGGGTTATATCGGGGCCGAGCCACGTTTGCGCGGGGTTCCTGGCTCCCATAGCGGCGAGAAAAAATACCATCGTTGAGGTCATATGCGCCGGATTTTGTAGGCTTGGGAGCCTATTATTCAGGCTATGAGACAGTGGGACGCCAACAGGGGGCGGCATAACAGATAAAATCTGGCTTAAGGACTGCCAGTTGTGGATGAAATTTTCCAGCGGTTGCTGCGGCAGAAGTGTCATTTCCGCTGGCTGCGCGAGGCTAGGCTGATCCGTAAGCGACAGGGCAACCCAGCTTGGGACGGAACTTATCTGGGTTGGTATATTCTGGCTTTTTGGCGGAATATTTTTGTCAACTGTCGTCTCCGCTGCCATGACTTTAGGGGAATTCTTCGGGTTTATATCAGGCCGTTTTATCTCTTTGGGCAAGGTTGTTTTGGCCACCATCGTGATGTCTGATTTTTGGGCCGAAGCCGGGGGCTCTTGACGGCCGGTTTGTGGGGCTGACGTGCTGTCCCACGTTGCCGCCGATTGGCGGGCATCATGATTGGGTAAAGAGAAGCTCATCACTGTTCCGGCTTTAAGCTCAACAGGGCTTTGAAATTTGATCACGGAAACGGGGGTGGCCAGATAAAGCGTGAATTCGTTTTTTGATCCTGTCGGCTGCAGCGCATTCTGGCTGGGCGTATAGTGATTGGGATAGCGGTTGCTCTGCCGCGTAAATTCTGGCTTTGGCGCGGTGCTATCCTGTAAAATAGTGTTTCCTGGCGCGATAATAATTCCTGAGAATTCAGGCTGGGCCGGGGGGGCTGCCCCAAGAGAATTCTGCGCTGCCTTGGCCCCTTGTGGCGTATGGCGGCTTTCCTGAGGCGCGGCCATTTTTGGTTCCAGATTTGTCAGCTGAGGGGCGACTCTTGTTGAATATAGGGGATTTCCAGGTTTATTTTGTGGTCTGTTCTGGGGTGCTGGCACGGGAGTTTGAGCCGTATCACGGGCCGCTTTAGGGGCGTGTTCTGCTGGGGTCACGCCGTGATGGCTATCTGGTATGGCAAGAGATTCAACGCGTAGGGTGAAATTGTGACCAGCCTTTAAGGACGTTAACGGCCCTGATGGCCCGAGGTGCTTTTGGACAATCTTGGGAAGGTTAACGCCTTCATGGGGGATATTTTTGATGACGGTTGCAAAAATATTCTTCTGGAGAAGACTTCCCACATTTTGCGTAAGAAGAGTGGCTTTAATTCGGGTTTGTTCTGCTATGGTGTTTGTCTCTAATGTGACGGCAGACGTTGGGGCGTTTGCAGCGGCGGCAGAGGAGGAGGCCAGTCCTGTATTCGATTGTCCTGCGGGGAGGGCGGATGGATTATTTTTGATAAAAATTTCTTGTGCTATCAAGGCATTCCCTGGCACTGATGTCCGGATGATCGCGGGGCCATTATGGTTTGGAACAGCCTTTTCATACAAAATATAATTCGTCGTCGTTGTTGGCAGAGGTAAGTCTTTGAGCTTATGGGCACTTTCCAGGGCGATCCTCTCTGCGCGGTAAAGGCCTGTTTCCTGATAGGAATTTTTTTGTTGTTCAAGAGGGATATTTCCTGTGCTAAGGGGTAATTTAACTGTGGGGGGCGCGTTGCCAAGCCCTGTCAATTCCAAAACCACAGGAAGGGACAAAGGCGGGGTTCCCGATTTTCGCGCTGCGGGGTCAGTAAAGATAATTCGGGCCTCTATTTCTCGGTCAATTTTTAATATTTTCACGTCTAAGACAGCTTTTTGGGGTATTTTATCAAAAACCGCCTGATAGGATGCGTCATATTTGACCACATATGTACCCGTTTCAGAGGTGATTAGGGGGCGGTCTTGACCGTCTACGCCAAGGTAGCTTGCGATGATTTTACTTCCCGCCTCAAGGCTAGACAGGTTTGTGGAGATGGTAACAGCCGAGCCGTAAGGCACCGCCGCCTCCTTGGTTTCTTGAACTTTATTTGGGGATGGGGATTTTTTATCGGTTGGCTGTTGCCGCGCTGAATTTTCATCAGACGTGGGGGAGGGACGGGTGACTCGTGTGGCACCTTTGCCTGTTTGAAGATTAACTTTTGAGGGGGCATCAATATCGCTCATAGGCCCATCTTACACCTTTTTAGCAACTTCTTCTATATCTTCTCCTGCCTGGCTTATGGGATGACGTTGAAAAAGGGGTTTTTGATGACGAATGGCATCGACAACATTCTTGTCCCGCCTGACGGAGCCTAAGTAATCCGGGGTATATTTCAGGAAGCTCTCACAAACTTTTTTTAAGGCGGCGAATGTTTTTTTGCCTTCATGGCGATCCTCAACCATATTGACCATAATACCCAAATTCATCTTGGGATTTCGTATGTGGTTCATTTTAATGAAGGCATAGGCATCGGTCAGCGAGGTGGGATCTGATGTCACGACGACGATAATCCGATCGGATGTTTCGCAAAGTGTCATGACCGATGTTTCAACGCCTGCGCCCAAATCCATGATCGTGATGTCATAGTTCTTTGATAATGTGATGAGTTCCTGATTTAATCTGACGAGGCGGTCTTTTTTGAGTGAAGCTAACGTCCCGGATCCCGACTGACCTGATATGATGTCAAACGCGCCTTGGTTCTTGCCGGGGTCGAACCGTGTGATGGCTTGATCCAGGGTGATGGCGCCGGATAAGACTTGACCCAAATCGGCTTGTGGAATGAGACCAAGTTGAATGTCTACATTGGCGAGACCTAAATCGCCATCAAAGAGAAGGGTTTTTTTCCCTTGGGAGGCATATAAATGGCAGAGCGTTGTTGATGTCCATGTCTTGCCGACACCACCCTTGCCAGAGGCCACGATGATAATTCTGGAAGGCCCTGCACTAGGAGGCCTGTTACGTTGCGTCATAATATGTCACTTTCTACATTATTGGGCTCTTCACCCTTATCCTCACCCTTATCCTCACCCTTGTCTTCATCTTTGTCTTCATCTTTGTCTTCGGGCGGAATAAATATTTTTTTATCTGGCAGGCGTGTCAATAACTTGGCGAGACTGAGGGCATTAATCGGTTCAATGCCCTTGGCAAGATAGGGCGTTATTGATACGCCGGCAAAGGCAAGATCCATGGAGGCCGCGATGCTGAGTAAGCTGGCATAGCGCCGCGCAACGTCAAGGCGTGTGGCAATGAACCGCCTGACCCCAAGGCTTGAATATGTTTCGGATAATTCGCGGGCTTCTAACGGGTCTGCGCCTGCCGCGATGACTAAAACCGGTTCGACGTCACAGGCCTTGATGAAGTCGTGAAGCGCAGACATCTCTCCCCTGTCAAAGGGATTATAGCCCATCGTGTCAATAATGACCAATTCCCCGGGCTTTTTTAGGGTTTCAATGGCGGCGACCAATAAAGCCGGTTCGGCCGCTTCGATGACGCGGGTATTTAAGACCTGGCCATAGCCCTCCAATTGGGCGGTGCCGCCGGTGCGAATGGTGTCCGTATTGATGAGCCGCACATTTTTCCCGGATAAAATAGCCTGACTGGTCAATTTTGCCGTTGTGACGGTTTTGCCAACGCCCGGGGGGCCAACGAGCATGATCGGCCGACTGTGATCGTTATGGTTAAGGGGGCTAAAGTTGAACATAATATCGAGTGCTTTGGCCAAAGAATTTATATTTTTATCCTCATCGAACGATGATGCCGTCTCTAAGAGGCGGTTTAAGAGAATTTTCTCGATGCCGTGATACCCTAGAAAATGAGATAAATCTTTAGATTCTGTATGGTCTTCTTGATCCAATTCTCTTAAAGATTTTTGTACGGGGACGGGTTTTGGTTTTGGTTTTCTGGCTTTTTTGGCGCTGATTTTTGCGGGCGGTATTTCTATAGCCGCCGTGACCTTGACTTTGCCGCGCTCTTCAACGGACGTCACAATGATCGCATCATCACCCATGGCCGCGCGTACCTGCATGAGCGCTGCCTGCATATTATCAGCCGTGAATATCTTTAAACGCATTGTTTGATTTGCCCTTTAGATTTGCCCAAGCGTTCTGATTTTAACTTTTGGATGAATTTCATTTTGTGACATCACCACAGTCGAGGGCCGGAAACGTTCAACAATGGATCTCACATAAGGACGGATCATCGGACTGGTCAAGAGGACAGGCAATTCGCCGGCATGGGCCTGATCCTCGAAAGTCATTCGGACAAGACCAATGAATTCTTGTAATTGGCTTGGCGACATGGCCAGCTGTTTTTCCTCACCGCCGCCCACAAGGGATTCTATAAAAGCCTGTTCCCATTCTGGCGAGAGGTTAATCAAGGGAATGACCCCGTCCTGATCCGCATTTTCATAGCTGATTTGCCGGGCAAGGCGGGTTCTGGCATGTTCGGTAATCATGACGATATTTTGAGTATAGCCGCACGCCTCGGCAACGCCTTCTAATATTGTGGGGAGATCACGGATGGAAATCCGCTCGGCCAGCAAATTCTGTAAAACGCGCTGAATACCGCTTTGGGTAATCAGGTTCGGGACAAGATCCGCGATGAGTTTCTGATGTTCTGTGGCCAAATCATCCAAGAGCTTCTTAACCTCGGCATAAGACAATAACTCAGGCATATTATCCTTGATCACTTCGGTGATATGGGTGGTGATGACGGTTGCGGCATCAACGACGGTATAGCCTCGGAAGGACGCCTCTTCTTTCATGCTTTTATCAACCCATTTGGCGGGAAGTTGGAAGGCAGGCTCAAGCGTATCTTCGCCGGGCAGGCCGACAGGCTCGCCTCGAGGGTCCATGACCAGAAGCATGGTGGGCCGAATGTCGCCGCCGCCGGCGTCGGTTTCTTTCAAGCGAATAACATAATGATTGGCCGAGAGTTGCATATTATCCAAAATACGCACAGACGGCATGACAAAACCCATATCAGAGGCCAATTGCCGCCGCAGTGATTTTATCTGATCGGTAAGGCGAATACCACTATCATCATTGATTAAAGGCAAGAGGCCATAACCTAATTCAAGGCGAATAGGATCAATGGTCAAGGCCGTGGTAATGGGCTCCTCCACATGTTCAACCTGTTGCTCTTTATCTTCTATCTCTTGGAGGGCGGCTTCGGCGATATATTCTCGTTTACGGGTGAGGGCGATGGTTGTGATGCCGAGAAGGCCAGAAAGAATGGCAAAAGGCAGAAAAGGAATGCCCGGTAACAAGGAGAGGCAGATCAAGAGTGTGGCACTGACGCCAAGGGCTTTTGGATAACCACTGAACTGCGTAAATAAGGCTTCGTCTGTGCGGCCCGACAGGCCAGCCTTGGTCACAAGAAGGCCTGCTGCCGTCGATACGATCAAGGCAGGGATCTGGCTCACCAGGCCATCTCCCACGGTGAGCAGGGTATAGGTATTGGCCGCATCGCCGAAAGACATGCCATTTTGTCCAACGCCAATGATAATCCCCGCAATAATATTAATAAAAGTAATGAGCAGGCCCGCCACGGCATCCCCGCGCACATATTTGGCGGCCCCATCCATAGAGCCGAAAAAAGTGCTTTCATCCTCCAGTTTTGTCCGGCGGCTGCGGGCCTGATTTTCATCGATCATGCCTGATGACAGGTCGGCGTCAATGGCCATTTGCTTGCCCGGCATGGCATCCAGGCTAAAGCGGGCCGCCACCTCTGCTATGCGGCCACTCCCTTTGGTGATCACCATGAAATTCACAATAAGAAGAACAGAAAAAACGATAATACCGATGACAAAATTACCGCCCATGACAAAATTACCAAAGGCTTCAATCACATGACCTGCGGCCGATGGCCCTGTATGACCATTGGACAAAATCAATCTTGTCGAGGCCACATTAAGGGCAAGCCTGAGCATGGTGGCGAGGAGGAGGACGGCAGGGAAACTATTGAATTCTAGTGGTGATTTGATAAAGAGGACGGTCATTAAAACCATGACCGAGAAGGTAAAGGAAATCGCCAGCATGATATCCAGAAGCCACGGCGGCATGGGCAGAAACAAGATGGTTAAAATCAGCACGACGCAGACGGCCATGATGATATCTGACCGTTTGCCGAGCTGACTTAGAATGTCAGTCTCATCATTATTTAGGGCATTATTGCTGGCCGTGTCGCTCATATTTGTGCGTTTTTCTCATTTCGGTTATGGTTTTTTTGAGTAAATTTATAAATTTGGTATTGACGGCGTGCCGGCGCTTGGGACAGTCACCCCGTCTGACATATATATATTTAATTTATTGCGTAATGTGCGAATGGAAATACCAAGAATATTGGCGGCATGGGTGCGATTTCCCAGACAATGTTTTAAGGTATCGATAATAAGATCTTTTTCCACATCGGCCACAGTTCGCCCAATAAGGGAGGCCGCAGACAAGGGTTCGGTGCCTTCCGGCATATGTGAGCTGCCTGAACTGGTGCCGGACTGAATGCCCACATGGGGACGACCATCAGGCAGCACAATGTCGCCTGCCCCAATCTCAGCCCCTGTGGTGAGCAGTACGGCCCGATGAATAGTATTTTCCAATTCACGGACATTGCCGGGCCAATTGTGATTAATCAGCACCTTCATGGCGCTATCCAAGATATTTTTATAGGGTAAATCGTTAAATTCAGCATATTTTTTGGCAAAATGCTTGCAAAGAACGCGGGTATCTTCCGGACGGTCTCTGAGGGGCGGAATATTGAGATTAACCACATTCAGGCGGAAGAGCAAATCTTCCCGAAAATTTCCTTCTTTTACTTCATGTTGCAAATCGCGGTTTGTGGTGGCGATAATCCTAATATCAATTTTAACGGGCCCGGAGCCCCCCACGCGATCGACTTCCCGTTCCTGCACGACCCGGAGAAGTTTAGCCTGAAGGCGAATATCTATTTCGCTGATTTCATCCAGCAAAAGTGTCCCGCCGTTTGCCTCTTCAAATTTACCGATACGCCGTGCTACGGCCCCCGTGAAGGCGCCTTTTTCATGGCCAAAAAGCTCACTTTCCAGCAGATTTTCTGGAATGGCCGCGCAATTGACGGCGATGAAGGGCTTGTTTTTGCGGCGGCTTTTTGTATGCACATGACGGGCCATAACCTCTTTACCGGTGCCGCTGTCCCCCGTTATCATAATACTGGCCTCGCTGCCGGCAATTTGATCAGCAAGCCTCACCACTTGTATCATATTACGGTCGCGGTAGATAAAATCATGTTCATCAACGGAAATGGCCGTCAGAACAGCCGCAATCAGATCAGGATCTGGCGGCAGCGGAATATATTCTTTCGCGCCAGCTCTAATAGCAGCCACAGCCTCATCGGAATTTGATCCCACGCCGCAGGCAACAGCAGGCGTTGAAATATGTTCAGACGCCAGTTGATCCAGCAGGCCCTTGATGTCGCATGTGACATCAATCATCAGCAGGTCGGCCCCTTTACTGCGGATGAGGCTGAGGGCCGACGTGGTGTCTGGCGCATGCATCACTTTTGCGCCATTATTCAGCGCAATTTGGGAGGCGGCGGAGAGTTGCCCGCCCAGAGAACCAACAATTATCAATCGCATTTGGCTATCCTTGGTTTCTGGCTTAACTTTTGGCTTGAATTTTGGCCTATAGTCATTCCAGACCTCTGAATTCTAGTCATAATAACTAATCCGATTTTTTTGAGGAAGCATGGCGTTAAGTTGCATTTCCAATCGGCGGGGGTTTTCTTCTCGTCCAATGGATAATACGCCCGTGAGATATAATAAATTTAAAGTGGATTCGTTATGTGAATTTCTTTCGGCTTTGCTGGCGAGGGGAATGAGAACCATATGGGCCATGATGGCCCCGTAAAAAGTTGTCAACAAAGCCACCGCCATCGCCGGGCCGATGGTGCTGGGGTCGCTAAGATTTCCCAACATTTGCACCAATCCGACCAAGGTGCCGATAAGACCCATGGCTGGGGCAACTTCTGCGGCGCGCCTCAATAAATCGACACTTTTCGTCTGGACGCTTGCGGTAGAATATATTTCCTGTTTTAAAATGCTTTCAATGTCTTCAGCTTTCGCTCCGTCGACAGTAAGATCCAATCCTCTTTGCAAGAAGGGCTCGTCATCAAATTCTTTGCTGGTCTTTTCAAGGGTAATGATTCCGCCCACACGGGTTTTTTCTGCAATTTTAATCATTGTTACCCCGATCTCTTGAAGATCATGTGGCGTATAGATCATCAAACGATATAAGGCTGCCGGTATTTGAGCGAGATCTTTTAAGGAAAAACTTACCACTGTAATGGCCACCGTTCCGCCGAGTACAATGAGGATTGATTGTATATTAAGAAAGTCTAAAGGAGAACCGCCAATGATCATGGCGGTCACAATCAGACCAAAACCCACTATTATTCCAAGAAGTGTTATCACGTAGTTTTTCCCATAGTTAAAGCTTTATAAGTCATTCGTTACCTTTGATGATTTCTGTCATGGTAATGCCCAGTTTTTCATCAAGAAGGACAACCTCCCCTCGGGCTACCAGCCTGTTATTGACATATATATCGATCGCCTCGCCCACTTTTCGATCTAATTCCACAATAGAACCAGATCCCAGTTTCAAGAGCTGATTTACGGTAAGGTTGGTTATGCCTAATACCGCAGATACCTTTACCGGAACGTCAAAAACAGCCTCAAGGTCGCCCCCACCTTCTTCATTGTTATCGGCCCCATCATTTTCGGCGCTGTCGCCAGGAGAAGGATCATTATCCAATTCCTGCCAATCCATATTTTCTGTATCAGACATTAGAACCTAACCTTTAATAATTTATTGTTACACGTCATTTTTATGATGTCATAGCGTTATTGCGTTATTGTTTCGGATATAGTTCCTGTGTCGGGGTCACTTTGGCTATTTTCAGAGATATTACCTGTTTCTGAGGCGTCGATAAAAAGTTTGACCGTATCTTCAACATCGCGCATTAAGCCACTAAAATCCCGTTCCACGCCACCGTTCGCCCACTCAACCCGGCAGTTGCTCATATGTGACATAGGCTCGCTCAGCAAGACGATTTTCCCGGGATAGCTACTGGCCAGTTTTATGTCATCCAGTTTTTCTTGCAGCGTCGGTAAAATAGAGTCATCCACACGTATGACAAGTCTGGGTTCAAGTGGGCTGTTTCTAAGGCATTGATTCACCAGAAGTTCTATCTCTGCCATGGGGGTTCTCTCGACAAGTGCGGGGGCGAGTTTTTCAACGATAGCATAGGCGAGACGCGCTGTTTCCTTATTCATCATCACCATTTGCTCATCCTGACGGTCGGCCAGTTTTTGGCCTGCGGCGAGGATATTCTCAAGGAGGGACTTGCAGCTATTATTAATGCTGTCATGGGCTTCCTGACGGCCTGAATTTAGGCCCTCTTCGAACGCGGCCTCTCTCATGTCGTCGAGCTTCTTTTGACTTGAATTGCGGGTAGAATTGTCTTCAAAATCATTGTCAAAGGTATATTTTACTGCCGTCATGTCTGCTTTTCCGTTTAATTTTTTGGAGGAAATCTAATAAATTAACTCGTCTTCACTTTTTGAATCATTGAGGACAATTTCACCGCTATCCGCGAGGTCTTTGGCCACATTGACAATTTCCATTTGGGCTTCGTCCACATCTTTTAAACGGACTGGCCCCAGGGCCTCCATATCTTCTTTTAATATTTTAGCCGCCCGCTCGGACATATTGCTAAAGAACATATCACGGATTTTATCGGAAGATCCCTTCATGGCCAGACCAAGCCGATCCTTATCAATCCCCCTGAGCAGCGTTTGCACGCCAGTGGTATCCAGATTTTGCAGGTCTTCAAATGTAAACATCAGAGCGCGAACCTTCTCGGCACTTTCCCTGTTTCTATCTTCAAGAGCGGTCAGAAAACGTGTTTCTGCGGCACGATCAAGATAGTTGAAAATTTCCGCAATCGTTTCATGGCTATCCTTGCGACTCGTCTTCGCCAGATTATTCATAAATTCAGTACGCAGCGTTTGTTCAACCTTATCCAGAATATCCTTCTGAACCGGTTCCATACGTAGCATGCGTTGCACGACTTCCATGGAGAATTCATCCGGCAGGACGCTTAGGACGGCGGCGGCATGTTCTGGTTTGATCTTGGACAGAACAACAGAAACCGTTTGAGGATATTCATTCTTAAGATAGGTGGCGAGAACCATTTCGTTAACATTGCCCAGTTTGTCCCACATGGTTCGGCCTGCGGGGCCGCGAATTTCTTCCATAATTTGATTGACCCGATCACCGCTCAGCATCTTGCCGAGCAAGCGTTCCGTATTATCAAAATTACCTGTAAGAGAGCCAACAGATGACACATTGTTGGCAAAATCAAGAAATAATTCCTCAATGACTTTGGATTCTACCGCGCCCAGAGATGACATGGCAAGGGACAGTTCCTTAACTTCTTCATCTTCGAGAAGATTCCAGATGATAGAGCCGTTTTCTTCCCCTAGGGCGAGCATGAGGGCGGCGGCTTTATCGGGACTAGATAGGTCATTGACCCGTGATATTTTTGAACCACTCATATCATTTTATCCATATAACCAACTTCGAACGACGGCGGCAGATTCTTCTGGATGCCGTTCAACGAGTTCACCGACTTTTTTCAGTGCGGTTGCTTGTATTTTTCCTTCGACGGCGGCGACATCAATGGCTGAATCAATGCCGCCAGCTTGTTGGGCAATTTCACGGGAGGAAAGTTGGTTTCCCTGGGCGTCAACCATGTTCACGCCCGGTGGTGGGGACAGCGCTGCCTGGGTGCCCGGGGGGAGCTGCCCCTGTGCGTCGCCCCCTTCAAGGGCGGCTGTTTGCGGAACATAAGTTACCGGCGGCGACGTCAGAAATTTAATTAAGGGCCGCAGGGCAAAGAATATGACCAATATCCCGATGAGCATCAAGCCGCCTAATTCAATGAAGCGCATAATATCGGCCTTGTTGAAATTAAACAGGCCTTCCTCTGCGGCGGCCTCGCCATAATCCACGGCAGCGAACGGCATATTTACGACTTGAACAGAATCGCCCCGCTCTTCGTCATAGCCGATGGTCGATTTGACCAGATCCTCGATCTTGGTCAGGTCTGCAGCGCTGCGTGGCTGATAAACGGGGGCGGCTCCCGCGCCGGCATCTTGATAGGTTCCGTCAACCAATACGGCAACGCTGATTTTCTTAATGGTGCCCGCCTCATGAATTTGCGTGCGAATGGTTTTGGAATTGAGGTAATTGGTTGTGGTCTGTGTGTCGCTGTCGTTGGATTGGTTTTTAATGGGGGCATCTTGCGCGGCTTTTGGATTCTGATCAGGTAAGTTGTTATTGACGGACACTGTTTTTTCTTCTGCATTTTCTTTACGGGCGCTGATTTTTTCATTACTGGATTCAGATAAAATGACTTGTGTCTCAGGGTCATAGGTCTCTGAATTGCTGGTGATCCTATTCAGGTCTAATTCGGCGCTGACCTCGGCCCTCACTTTACCAAGGCCGACAGTTTTTTCGAGCAGGGTTTCAATCTGTCCCCGTAATCGGCTTTCCATAGAAATTTTCTTTTCTTCTAGGGAGAGAGAAAGCAGGGATGTGGCGTCTTCCGATGAGCCTCTGGCAAGAAGAGATCCCTTTTGGTCTACGATGGAGATGCGTTCAGGTTGCAAATCCGGCACGGCTGCGGCGACCAGATTTTGAATGGCCATCACTTGACTGCGGGACAGCCGGCCAGACGATGTCTTTATAAATATACTGGCCGTGGCCTGTCTGTTTTCATTACTAAAAAGCCGTCTTTGCGGTAAAACCAAATGGATTCTTGCACTGGTGACATTCTCTATGGATTGAATGGTGCGGGCCAATTCGCCTTCTAGCGCGCGCAGACTATTTATATTTTGGACAAAACTGGTGGTGCCGAGAGAATCGCCACGGTCAAATATTTCATATCCGAGAGATCCCCCGCTGGTTAAACCCTGTTCGGCAACGGAAATACGGATTCGACTGACCTGGTCTTCGGGAACCAAAATGGTACTTCCATCGCCCACAAGTTTATAGGGAATGGCCTTGGCTTCCAAACTTTGAACAATTTTGGAAGAATCAGACAGATCAAGGCCACTGAACAATAATGACATGTTCGGTGTCGATAAGCGGATTGAGAGGAAAATAAAAAATCCTATGGTGATTGCGGCGACTGTTGCCATGGCTGCTAAGCGGGCAGGCCCCAATGTTCTAAAAAATTCTGCTAAGCCATTCACGATTCGGTTCCCTGTTATCCTTACTAGTTATCTTTGCCATCAGACTACCATAATACTAACTTAGCGTAGTTTGGTGAATAGATTCAACGCCATAATTAATGAGTTTACCAATTATTAAGTAAACAAGAGGTTAATGCTAGGCAAATTTTGCCTAGTCGCGAAAAAAAGCATAATATTCCAGAAAAGATAAAAACCCCCAGAAAAGATAAAAAACCCCAGAAAAAATAAAAAAACCATGAGACTATTTCTCATGGCTCCTTAATTTGTTGTTTTCAAGCGGGGTTATATTGCTTTAATTATCGTATCTCTGCGGTATATTGTCTCTATAGTCTTGTACTCTGGTTACCCTAAGGCCGAGGAGACCATCTTTATCGATGGCGCGCTGCCAGGATAAAAATTCTTCAACGGATAGGGTATATTTTTTACAGGCGTCTTCAAGGGAAAGCAGGCCGCCCCTTACGGCGGCCACGACTTCTGCCTTTCGCCGAATCACCCAACGCTTAGTGTCGTTGGGGGGGAGGTCGGCTAGGGTGAGTGGCTCGCCAGTTGGCCCGAGGACGGGCGTAGCGACCATTTCTTGAAATCTACTCATTCGTTACAAATCTCCGATAACATTACTTATGAAACGAAGAATACCCCCAAGCCTTTAAAAAAACCCTAATGAACGCGGTTAATGTGAGATAAATTTATGGTGAAAATTGTATCTATTTTCTTTGGAAACGTCTGTTGACATAAAAAGCGGACATAAAAAAAGGGCAATATTCTCGAAAATGCCAAGAATATGCCCTTTAAGTCTCTGATATATTACCGTTTGATGCCGTTCAATTCATTGAGCATGGCATCGGCTGTTGTGATGATCTTCGTACTGGCCGAGAAGGCCCGCTGAATTGTAATCAGCTTGGTAAATTCACCGGCAAGGTCAACAGTCGAAGCTTCGAGCGTTTGCGGCGCTATAAATCCCGCACCGCCTAAGCCCGCATATTTAAGGCTAAGACCACCAGATTGATCCGATGTGGTATAGGAGTTACCCTGACGCCTTGTTAGCCCGTTTGGGTTTTGGAAGGTGGAGACTGGTATCTGAGACACCTTTTTTGCCAAGCCGTTGCTGAACAAAGCGCTGACGACCCCTCCTTTGTCAATGGATACCCCGATGACGTTACCAAATGTAGCACCATTGGAGGAGGAGGAAATGATGGTAGACGCGCCTGCAAACTGTGTCAGTCCATCACTTAATCCATCGGTTCCAAGATTGAAGGTGAGCTTGCCGGAATTAACGCCTCCGGTCCAGTTGGTTACTATCGGGTTTATCAGGGCCGCCGATGTTCCGGCGATATTTATGGTACCATCCCCGTTGAAGGCGACCTGACCGCTGGCGATTTGTCCAGTCCCTGTAAGGGCCGATGTCACATCTGCTACCGGATCAACAAAAATTTCCACATTCCATAAGTTATCACTTTGTTTCAGGGCCGCCATGGTGACGGTATGAACCTTACCAATGGCGTCGAAGACTTGAATATTTGTTTGGAAATCTGGTTTTACCCCTGAAGGTGCGACAACGCCGGCAGCCACATCAGCCGCATATTTAGACATGGAATTCGCGGCCACGGCGGGGTTATATGTCGCCCCTACGACAGCGGCATTCAGGGGTTGTGATGATTGCAGATTGGATCGAATGGATATATTTGTGGTCGCATCAGCCGTACTGGTCAAGTTAGCAACGTTAATGGGCTTAAGTTCTGTTAGTACAGGCGTGCCTGGGGCGTTACCATTGGTATCAAGCGGTACGCCCATCAAGAAAAGACCTGCGGTATTCTTTAAAAAACCATCGGCATTGGGTGTGAAGGATCCCGCTCTTGTGAAACTGATTTCTGAATTTTGATTTACGGCCTCTCCTCTGGCGGAGACGACGAAAAATCCTGCGCCGTCTAAGCTAAGATCAGTCGCAGATGTTGAGGATTGCAATAAGCCTTGACGGCTTACTAAAGTTTGCGGCAAGGCCTGAACGCCGCCCGGTGAATAGGTAGATGAGGAACTGGATTCCGTCACCAAGGTGGAAAAACTGGCCCGTGTTTCTTTGTAGCCGACGGTGTTCAGGTTGGCGATATTATCTGAAATCATGCCTAGTGCGGAACTATAGGCGCCTAATCCGGATACGCCGGATGCAAGTGATGCAAAAAGACTCATGTCATACTCCTTTAAGTTTACGGGATCATCGTCCCGTGTGATCATTCAATTTATGTGAGCGATTTACGCGGCGTTACTGGCGACTTCTGCGGCAGGTATATTTCTTTAAACGGCTTATAACGGGCTTGACGGCTTGATGGCTTGAATGTTGCTGGCTGCGGTCAAAATGCCGTTTACGGATAAATTAACCTCTCCATTCAAGGCTTCGATACTTTCTACTTTTCCCTTTGAATATATGGCGGATTGGACTTCTGAACCACTGGCTGTCTTGGCGGTAACAACCAGTTTGTATATGCCATCAGGGGTGTTGGCCGGGGCATTCCATGTAAAATCATGCAAGCCGGCTTTATTGTCACCCAATCCTTCGTATAGGGTTTTCCCTCTGGAATCAGATACGGTAAGCGTGGTTTCATCAGCGTTGGTCTTTAAGCCATATTCCCATTTGGCCTGGCCCTTTCGTAATCCGGCGCGGTCAGTTTGGATCGTGACTTCATTTCCTAAATAACCAACGGCGCTGGCCATTTCGGCATTTTTGGACTGACTGATTAAACTTTCAAGATTTTTATTGGTGTTAATGGATTGTTCTACTTGCGAGAAAGACACCAATTGATCGGTGAATTTACTCGAATCCATCGGTTTCAACGGATCCTGGAATTGCAACTGTGTTGTAAGTAATGTCAGAAATTGGTCAAAATTGCCGGCCAATTTTGTTTTGCTTTTACTTGCTTGGCTTGCGGCAGCGGCTGGTGCGGCTGCGGCGGGTGCTGTGGCTGGATTGGTGTTCATTGGATATGTCCTTGTTAAATATTAATGTCCAGAGCATTATGGGAATAGGCTAATTTTATATTCTGTTGGCTGATCATACTACTGGGGAGGCTAAGTATGCTATCATCTTCCCCGTCCGCTGACCCTTTGGAGGGGGCGTCATGTTGACTTTGCTCATGCTGTTGTTTCTTTAAGGTAAAATTGAGGTTGCCGCCGCTTAAATCAAAACCGGAATTTCCCAGAATTCTTTCCAAAGAAACGTGATCTCGTTGCAGGAGCGCCAGCGTGCGGCCATTATCTACGGTTACTGTTGCGGCCATCTTGCCATCTGCCTTGAAATCCATCTTGATATCGACTTGGCCAAGGTCGGCAGGTTTTAAATTAATGGTAAAGCTTTTATTGTTGCCTGTGATCTGTTTTGAAATGGCCATGTTAATCTGGCTCGTGAGCATTTGGGGCGTGACAGGCAGCATGGGCGGTTTGATATGGCTTGCGGCCATAAGGCTGCCGGCGTGAAGACTATGCTGTCCCACCTCTTGAACGGAAAGAAGCGCCGGCGTGAGTTGGAGGCTGCCCAGTGGCGCAGGCCTATTCTCGCCACCGACAAGATTTTGATTAAGTTCCGTCAGGAAGGAAATCTTGGCAGGAAGTGTATTTGGGCCGCTGATCTTTGCGGGCTTACTTTGGGCAATGTCACCAGTCTTTGTATCATCCGTAGACTTCTGCGAGGCGCTATGTTTATGCTCAGAAGAGGCGGCGGCCTTTTTACTGCTATGGCTTGCGACATTATTTTCTTTACCGGCATCTTTACCAATGTCTTTACCAACGGCTTTGGTTGTATCTTTCGCACCATGACCGGCAACAGGATTATTTTGCGCCACGGACTGGGGGGGTGGGGGAACGAGCGGTTGGGTCATCGCCGGGGCGAGAGGTTGCTGTTCTGCCCTAAGGGGCGCGGCGGTCGCTTGTTGCGGTTGCGTTGGAACATCTGTTGTCTTGATCGTCTTTGTCGTTTTTAAATCATTTGCCGGAAGGGAAGATTTGTCCGCACCCGCGAGCGCTGGTTTTAGGAGAGATATTTTTTCAGAGTCTGTGCCAGCCTCATGGGGTTTTTCTGAAATATTTTGATCTGTCGATGTCTCGCCTTTAGAAACAGGCGTTATTGGCGTCTTTTGAGGGGCTAATTTTGTATTTTTAGCTTCAGAGACAGCAGATTGCGGCGTTTCGGCGGCCTTGGCAATCTGGCCTACAGTGAGAGGCTTTGGTGAATTTTCTTGGTCAGAACTTTTATGGTTTGAATCATTTTTGACAGGATAATTTGTTGATACCTGCACATCGGAAGGCGTGCCGACGGCTGCCGTTTGAACGGTTTTTTCACCCTTGGCAAGAACAGGTGACGCGAGAGATTTTTTTATCTGATCTTGGGGTTTTATTTCTTTGTTATGGCCAGATAGCGTGACCTTTATCGGGGCGTCTTTTACGGGCTGTTCCGCTAGGATACCATTTTTAAGAGATGGGATACCATTTTTAAGAGAGAGGGCGGGCGCAGCTTGAACAGAAGCTATCTCTGTATTCTGTGCCTCAGGCTTAGGGCTTTCTTTTGTTTTAACTGATTTTTCTGTGGGAATTATTGCCATGTTGCCTTTTTTATGGGGCAATAAAGATTCCAGAGGAAAAGCCGTAGCCTGAATGGTGCTGTCGGCCTTTTCGCTATTCCCGGCCTTTCCTGGTTTTTCAGTATTCTGGGCCACTGCTGGTTTTTCAGTATTCTGGGCCACAGTTTTCTTGAACTTTGATATTGGGCTATTATGGGATAAGGGGGTATCATGGCGTTGCGTGGAAATCTGTTCTGTGGTTTGCACAGGTTTCTTTTGTGCCGAAATATTTTTGGGCTGATCCGCTTTTTTGTCTGTCACTTGTGCCAGATGTTCTTTGAAGTTTCGGACGTTCTTTTGCGATGTCTTTATTTCAGTATTCTGTCGCCCGTTCTTTTCGTGAGACGCGCTGTTCCGACCTACGGCTATGGGGGCCGAGGGTGTTATTGGCAACAGTATTTCAGAAGGTGACGTCATAATTATCCATAATTTTATATAAACGCAAAAATATACCCAATAACTAAGCAAATACTGGGCCAGTTTTGATTTGATGTATTACGGCACTGAAAAATAACGATTTTTTCTATATATGACAGAGAAATTTCACCGAATTGGGTAATATTTACCGCTTTATTGAGGTAATAATTGCAGCCAAGGTAATTATTGCTACCCCCCCCCTTAACAGATCTGCATAAAGTAGAAAATGCGCCCGCGAGAGAAAATTTATAGTCTTGAAAATGTCATAAATATAAACAAATTCCCGAATTGGCATTAACTTTGCATATTATGACATACGAAATGTGCGATTAAAGCATCACGTTTTGAAAATATGAAGTAAAAGTAATTATTTATGATATTTTTCAAAGACTTACTAGGATTTAAGAATGTTTAATAGGGATGTTATGATGACGATATATGTTGCCGGTAGGGGGAAGTTCTTCCCCTCAAGGCAAGCGTTGCCTATCCAAAAGGGGCAACGGTGCCCTGTGGTCATCTTAAATATTGTCTCATTTATGGATCCCGAGAATTTAAGCCCGTGGATTTAAACCCCGTAGATATAAGAAAGGTTGAGCATGTCAATTAATGCGATTATAAATAATTCTCTGACGGGGCTTTTTACCAACCAGTCGGCTCTGCGCACGACGTCTAATAATATTGCTAATATTAATACCAAAGGATATGCCCGCCAGGTTATTCGGCAAGAATCTATTGTCAACGGCGCGGCATCGGGCGGTGTAAAGATTTCTGGTATTGAACGTATCGTGGATAAATTTCTCGTTAAGTCTGTTTATGATGCCAATGCGGATTCAGCGCGCTACAGCGTGGAAAATACGTTTCAAGGGAGAATACAGACCCTTTTAGGCCGGCCAGATTTGAATAATTCTTTATCGGGACGGGTGGATGGGGTGTTTAAGGCCATTTCGGACTTGGCCCTTAATCCCTTATCTACCATCCTGAAAGAGAGCACATTGTCTTCTATTAATCAGTTTGGTGCTGAAATAGGAACGCTGTCGAGAAAAATTCAGGATATGCGTTTAGATGCCAGCAACCAGATCGCGGAAAATGTCGGGCGAATTAATGCCTTAACAAAGCGAATTGAAAATTTGAACCCGCTTATCGTCAAAGAAACCATTACCGGCGGGCAACCGGGTGCTCTGCTTGAGAAGCGGGCGCAGGCTCTCAACGAGATGTCTGATATTATTGACCTTAATATTGTTGAGACGGGCAATAATAATATTCAGGTCTCGACATCTTCGGGACTTTATCTTGTTGGCACAACGCGCAATGTCCTGAAGTATTCAGCGCCCGGCACCGTAACATCATCGACCCCATTCTCAGGGATTACTCTTCACAATACAGATGGTGTTTCAGGCACGCTTCAGGCAAGTAATGTGACCCTTGATGGGGCATTGACGGGCGGAAAATTGAAGGGGTTACTGACCTTAAGAGATAAAGATCTTCCTGAAATAGCCCTTCAATTGGGGAGTTTGGCGGCGGGGTTTGCCGATGAGATGAACCGTGTTCATAATATGAATTCTGCGGCGCCCGCGCCGAATAAGCTCACAGGGATTAATACGGGGTTGTTCACGACGGATAACCATAATTTTACCGGCTCTTCCGTATTTGCGGTGACGGACGCGGCCGGTAATTTGGTGTCCAAGGTAAATATAGATTTTGCTGTGACCGGCCCCACGATTGGCGATGTTATAACCGCCGTGAATGCCGGTCTTGGTGGTACCGCGACACTGTCGATGACCAATGGCGCCTTGTCGTTGGCGGCAACGGCCGGAACGAATGGGGTGTCCATTTCTCAGGTGGCCGGCAATGAAAGCAGCCGGGGAGGCCGGGGCTTCTCACATTTTTTCGGGATGAATAATTTGGTAGAAGCCAAATCGCCGTCTCATTTTGAAACGGGTGTTGTGGGAACGGATAATCACGGCTTCACGGCAGGGGGCACGATGTTGCTCGAATTGAATGACATTAACGGTGTTAAGCAGTCGGAATATTCGCTCACCATCGCAGGAACCAGTTTCAATGATATATTAACAAGTCTGAATGCCAGTCCCCTCAGCAATTTTGCGACATTTTCTCTCTCTGCAAAGGGAGAATTAATCGCAACGCCACCCTTGGGCGGCGGGGAGATTAAACTACATGTTAAATCTGATAATACCTCACGTGGGGCCACGAATGTGCCCCTGTCCGCGTTTTTTGGTATTGGGGATAATTTTCATGTGGATGCGGCGGCGGATCTTAAGGTTAATCAGACTATTCAAAAGAATACCAGTCTTTTGTCTACGGCACGTCTGGATCAGGCGGCGATCGTGGGGGGCAATGCGTTAAGTGTTGGTGATCAAACGGGCGCTTTGGCCTTGAAGTCGCTGGAAAATGAACTGCATTCTTTTAGCAAATCCGGGGGGCTTAGTGCCGCGAAAGTGACCTTGGCGCAATATAGTGCGAATCTTTTGGCAGACCTTGGACAGCGGGCGACATTCTCAAAAAATTCAATGACAGATACAACCGCTTTGCGGGATGAACTGGTTCGAAAGTCATCAGATGTCTCAGGGGTAAACTTGGATGAGGAACTGGGCAATATGGTGATTTATCAGAATGCCTATTCGGCCTCTGCCAGATTACTGAGTACGGCCAAGGAAATGTTTGATACTATTTTAAAGATGGCCTGATGGGACATTTTTCCAGAGACGGCCTCAACAGATATAAAGACAGGAGAGTGATATGACACGGGTATCCAGTTTCGGACATCAACAGGTTATGTTGAACAGTCTCTTGGACAATCAGTCCAGAGTGTTCAAGGATCAGACGCAAATCACGACAGGTAAAAAAGTTGAAACCTATAGCGGGCTGACCAGTGAAACCACGACATTATTGGGGGCGAAGACTGTCCTGGATCAGACCGGCGGGTTCCTTCGGGCTTCGGATAATGTGAAGCGGGGTTTGAGCACCAATGATATTCAATTAGAGAGCGTGGTAAAGAACGCACAGAATGTAAGAGATACCATGCTGCAAGCGATTGCACAGGAACAAACATTTGCCTTGCGTGACCTGTTGAATGAATCTTATACGTCTATTGTCAACGCCCTGAATACCAGTATCGGCGGCGTGCATATCTTTGGTGGGGCCAGGACAGATGTAGAGCCTGTCGTCGGCAAAAATCTAACGGATCTTGCGGCGGCGCCTGCTGTCTCTAATTTGTTTCAGAACGACCAACGTCATCCCTCCGCAAAAGTCGGCCAAAATACCGTTATGGAATATGGATTGCTCGCCGATCAGATCGGCAAAGATGTTTTTCAAGTCTTTAAGAATATTGAAGCCTATGACGCCAGCGCTTCTGGCCCGTTATCGGGAAAGTTGAATGCCACGCAAATCAGCTATTTAAAGGGAGAATTGGCCAATATGGACAAGGCCATTGAGAAGTTGAGAGTATTGGTTGCCCGCAACGGCACCCGGCAAAGCAATTTGGACGGCATCATTAAGCAGCATAATGGCCAAGAGGCTTACCTCAAAGTTTTTATTTCTGATATTGAAGATGTTGATGTTGCGGGGGCGATCACACGCATGAATAATGATCAGGTCGCTTTGCAGGCCTCCTATAAAATTACGAGCCAACTGGGCAGCCTCTCATTATTGAAATACCTCTAATCAGATGACTCGTTCCTTTAAATATATTCATTCTACACTTGAAGTTGGGTCATATATGCTATAATGCCCCTCTTATGACCAAGAAAATCACAGTGAGAGAAACTCCATCTAAGCAGAAGGTAAATTCTTTGGGCTTTGCCAAAACGCCAGCGGAAACCCGCGTGGTCGTGGCCATGTCTGGCGGCGTGGATAGTTCCGTTGTGGCGGCCATGTTAAAGGACGAGGGCTATGACGTTGTGGGCATTACGCTTCAATTATATGATCATGGTCTGGCCGTTCAAAAAAAAGGGGCCTGCTGCGCGGGGCAGGATATTCACGACGCCCGGCGCGTGTCAGAGGCGATCGCTATTCCGCATTATGTTCTGGATTATGAAAGTAGATTTCAAGATTCCGTCATGGAAGAATTCGCGGATAGTTATATTCGGGGAGAAACCCCCATTCCCTGCATTCGCTGTAATCAAGAAGTAAAATTCAAAGATCTTTTGGCGACCGCTCGCGACCTTGGGGCGGACGCGCTGGCCACGGGCCATTATGTGCAGCAAAAACTTGTTGAGAATCAGGCACAAATGTATCGTGCGGTTGATGATAACCGAGACCAAAGTTATTTTCTTTTTGCCACAACCCAGGAACAGCTAGACTATTTGCGTTTTCCTTTGGGCGGCATGCAAAAGGATGAGGTGCGGGCCCTTGCCGAAAAATACGGATTGCAGGTGGCCAATAAGCCGGATAGTCAGGATATATGCTTTGTCCCCAATGGTAATTACGCCAGTGTCATTGAGCGTCTGCGCCCCGGCGCATCCGAAGCAGGCGATATCGTTCATAGGGACGGAGAAATCCTTGGCCGGCATCTGGGCATTATCCATTATACGATTGGACAGCGTAAAGGCCTTGGGATCGGGGGGCGCGAGCCACTTTATGTGATTAAGCTTAACCCAGACCTTAAACAAGTTATTGTCGGCCCAAAAGAAGCCTTGGAAATATCTGAGTTGACCTTGCGGCAGGTAAATTGGCTGGGGCAGGGCGGTGCGCCTGATACGGAGATGGAGATAGAGGTCAAAGTGCGGTCAACGAAACCGCCTGTCGCCGCAACATTATATCCTCTGGCCGGCGGTGATATGGCCCGCGTACGATTGCATGAGCCAGAACAGGGTATCTCATCAGGGCAGGCAGCGGTATTCTATCGGGATGATCGGGTTCTTGGCGGCGGCTGGATTGTCAAAAGTCACCCTAGTTTAACGTAATTTTAGCCAAGTTAGGCCCAAATTAGGCCCAAATTAGACCCAGATCAGGCATTCCCGGAATGGGTAGAAAGCATAGCGATATCGATGCCCATTTTCGCCATGGCACGGGGCCATTTTAAATCCAGGTCGGTTCTAAAAACCAATTCATCATCGGCTTCAACATTAAGCCAGACATTGTGGGTCATTTCTTGTTCCAGTTGCCGCGCGCCCCAACCCGTATAGCCAAGGGCAATGATAAATTTTTTTGGGCCGTTGCCATCGGCTATAGCAGATAAAATATCCACCGTCGCGGTTAACACCATTGTCTCGGATATAATTAACGATGTGTCTTGTATATAATCCGCAGAATGCAGGATAAAACCTCGGCCAATTTCAACAGGCCCGCCTCTGTGAATTGTTATATCATTCTTGTCCTGACCCGGACGTGACAGAGGGTCATCGTCATATCGCACGCCCAATTGGTCAAGAAGGTCGGGGAAATTAATATCAGCAGCTCCCATATTGATGACGAGTCCCATGGCCCCATCTGCGGTATGGCTGCATATATAAATAACACTGCGATCAAAACGGGGGTCTGCCATATTTGGCATGGCCAGTAACAATTGCCCATCAAGATAGCTTGCTTTTATCATATAATTTTAGGCCCCCTCATATAAATATATAGTAATAACATCATTTTCACATAATATTGATTATGATACGAGAGAATAACCATATAGATATTGTTCTATAAATTACAGAAACAATTTTAACAATGATGAGAAATAAAAACTTATTTGCAGCACTGGCTGTCACGATGATTCTGCCTATCCTGCCAAATAGTGCGGTGGCGGATAATCTGTCTTCTCCTTGGATCATAGACGAATTTACCAAATCACGTCTTTTCGTGGGCGGCTATGACAGAGAACATAAAATTCTCCATATCGGTTGGCAGGTTTCTATGAAGGCTGGCTGGAAGACCTATTGGCGGTCTCCTGGTGATGCGGGCCTGCCCCCTCGGTGGGATTGGGAGAATATAAAAAATATTAAGCGTATTTCTGTTCTTTGGCCCGCGCCAGAATTTGCCCGTATCTTTGATATGGATAGCTATATTTATCATCAAGAGGTGATCCTGCCGATTGATGTGGAAATTAAGGATGATAAGGCACCAACATTCCTGATGTTGAATTTGGAATATATGGTCTGCTCAGAAATTTGCGTGCCGAAAAATGGAGTCTATAGCCTTGATATTTCTTCGCTTCAGAAGATTAAAATACCTTTGTTTAGCCAGGCTCAACTGAACCGTTTTCGGGCGCTGGTCCCTATAAAAATATCTGGACATGATATTGTTGTTCGCGTGGATCCGGCAGGGGCAAAAACCTTGTTGATTGATTTGCCAGATAGCTTTGCGCCAGATACGATTAGAGATGTGGAAAATATTATAGTTGAAGGCAAAAAAGGCCAGTTATTGGGACGAGCCGTGCAGGGGGATAAAAATAATTCTCATCATTATATGATGGCGTTCCACAATGATCCCCCCGCCAAAGGCCAGATCTTGACCTTGACCTTTTTGCAAAAAGGCGGCGGCGCGCAGCAGGCTACAGTGACTATTCAGTAAGCAGGGGAATAGCAGAAACTAAAAAGGGAGGCACAACAGCCTCCCTTTTTTCGGTTAGATCATTTTTAAACCCTAGAAGTTATAGGCGGCTTTAATGCCGTATGTCCGAGGCAGGTTCGGGAAGCGGGCAATGGTGCCAAAGAAATCCCTCAGGTCATCGACATATTTTCTTTGATCGGTAAGATTGCGCCCCCAAAGATAAACTTCCCAGCCATCATTGTCAGAAATCAATCCGATACGGGCATTGATCAGGGTCATAGACTGGATGTAATCGAACGGCACCGTCCCGCCCAACCTGAGCGGAAATGACGTTTTATTATTTACCGTCGTGTAATATCCACTGCGCGTGGTCAGATCGACCCGCAACAATAATGTGGAATTGATCGATTCAATATCATGATAATATTGGGCGCTGAAGGATGCATTGAAGGTGGTGGCATTGGGCAGCCGGTTGCCTGAAACATCCGCACCGCCAGTGCCGCCTTCTGGGAAACTACTAAAAATAGCATCCAGAACGCCCAGAGAGCCGTTGAAGCTTATCTCTTCCGTCGCATGCCATGTTGCTTCGGCTTCGATACCTTTGGTGCGAACGCTCGCGGCATTTGTGATGCGGATAGAAGTGCGTCCGCCGCCAAGGTCAACAAATTGGTTTATCTGATAGTTTTTATAATCAGCAATAAAGCCGGCCATATTCAGCGAGATATGATTGTCTAAAAAGCTGCCCTTGAAACCAACTTCATAACTTTTGACCGTTTCTTTATCAAATTCAAGGCCGTGATTGACGGCAAGCTCATCGGCATTGATAAAGTCAAGGTTAAAGCCGCCGCTTTTATAGCCAGTTGAAAATTTGGCATAAACATTAGCATCCTCATTAAGTGCATAGGTCACATTAACCGCTGGCGCAAAATATTTGTCGCGCCGGTTGTTTATCAGTGGTGAGGGAATGGGCGATGCGGGATTCGTTTGGGTTGAGCCAATATTAAATGCAAGACCGTTCAATTGTACAAAAGGCGCCAACTGCGCCGCCGCAGCGGGAGAATAAAGCGCAACATTCGCAATGGATGCCGCCGTAATATCCGTCCCGATAGGGTTCCCATTTGGATCCGGCAACCCAGCCAAAGAGGCTGGAATTGTCACAGGAGACCCAGAGGCGCGGCCATCCAAAGTCCAATTTACGTTTTTATCTTCAATGGAATAACGCATACCGAAACCGATTTTCAGTTTGTCCGTGGCTTGATAAGCGCCATTGATATAGCCGGCATAGCTTTTTGTTTTAACAATACCGTCATTGACGGTTGAAGACGCCCCGGGAACACCGAAATTCAGTGCTTGACGAATGGAATCTTGCGCCACGCTTGGCACGCCAAAGGTTCCAAAATAGCCAGCGAGCAAGTCCTTGCCAATAAAGGCGTCGCGGCGTGTCTTGGCTTTTTGATTATAATAATAAAGGCCCGCCATATAGGTAAGTTTCTGATCATTAGGGGAAATGAACTGAAGTTCCTGAGTGAACTGTTTGTATCTATCGGCAAATTTAATCGTCACAATATCCAACTGGGAATAATCCGTCTGGTTGGTATAAACCGCATTGGTATCCCGGTATCCCGAGATTGATTTGAAGGTAAAGCCTCCCATTGTTTCATAGTTCACATCCACATGGCCGCCGTAAACGTCTCTTTTATCGTCGGGGTCTTTGTTAAAGGCGACGGTTCGTGCTTGCGGGTCTCCCGGTAAGGCAACAAAAGAGAAGGTGTCGGTAAGGGGTTTCCCGACGAGAATGCGCGTATTGCTGTTCAAGCCGTCAAATGAGGCATTGATTTCCATCTGGTCACTGGCCAGAAAACGCAGTTGTGCCTGATAGGCGGTCGCATTCACGCCCATCAGATCATTCCCTGTCAAGGTATTGAGGACATAACCGTCACGTTTTCTTTTGGAGAGCGCAAATTTGGCGAAAAGCTTGTCGGAGAGCGGAATATTGATCCGGCCTTTGAATTCGGTGAATTTTAGATTACCCACATCGGCACTGACCTGACCGGCGAGCTCTTCATTGGGCTTTTTGGTCACGAGGCTGATGGCACCGGCCACCGTATTCTTGCCAAACAAGGTGCCTTGGGGGCCGCGCAGCACTTCAACCCGTTCAATGTCGAGTAATTCCTGATTAAGTGACGGGGATTGTCCCATATAAACGCCGTCCACATAGACCCCCACGCGGGCATCAAAACCAATGTTGCGGCTTTGGGCACCCACGCCGCGAATGGTCACGGTCGATCTGAAATCATTGGATTGGCTGATGTGCAAGTTGGGAATATATTCCGCAATTGATTTTAAATCACGGACCCCTGTCTGATTCAGTTGTGTTTCAGACAATGCCGACATGGAGATCGGCACATCTTTCATGCGCTCAGATCTTTTTTGCGCCGTAACAACGATGTCTTCAATGACAAATTTTTCGTCTTCGGCAAAAGCTGTGCTGCCCACGGCGGAAAAGGCGGTGGATAGCGCAATGATAGATGACACTGTAATGTAGTTTTTCATGTGTTAACTCCCGAAATTATAGTTTTGGTTGCATTATTTATGTCTCATTAAAACTAACGTTTATATTAATCCTGAAAGTACATAATATTCAAGTATTTAATTATGAATTTTTTATGGGCCGCATATTCTGGTCGAAAACGCTTACCTTAATCTGATTTCCAGGGATATGCTTGAAAAGCTTGTGCCTGACGTATTTTCTTTGTTATATTATAGGCTTCTCTGTGATTTAAATCAAAAGGATAAAAAATGACCATAACCGTTGGTGATAAACTACCCGAAGCAACTTTAGTTGAAATGACCGAAAGCGGGCCTTCGCCGCGCACGACGGATGATATTTTTGGCGGGCGTAAGGTCGCTTTATTTTCTGTTCCCGGGGCTTTTACGCCGACATGCTCTGCCAAGCATTTGCCGGGCTTCATTGAACAATCCGAAGTCTTTAAAGCAAAAGGCGTTGACGAAATTGTCTGTATGGCGGTCAATGATGCTTTTGTGATGGGGGCTTGGGGCAAATCCCAAGGAGCCGGCGGTAAGGTTAGCCTGCTCAGCGATGGCAATGGAGATTTTTCTAAAGCCCTCGGTTTGGAGATGGATGGGAGAGCCTATAGCATGGGCATGCGCGGACAGCGCTTTTCTATGATTGTCGAGAATGGCGTGGTGACGGCCCTGAATATCGAAGGGCCAGGAGAATTCCATGTTTCAAGTGCGGATCACATGTTGAGCCAACTGTAGGTTATTGCTTTAAGATTTACAAAAAACGGATGTCATCTTATGTGACGTCCGTTTTTTTATGTTTTATTGAATTTTAAGGCCACCAGAATAAGCATCAACCAGCCCATCATATAGAATAGCCCGCCCAAAGGGATCAGATAATGAAGGGCAAAACCGGGAAAGATGGCGACATAATATAAAAGGCCACTGAAGAGGAAAATCCCAAGAACAAAGCAGCCCGCAGATATTTTTAAAAAAAACAGAGATTTCGGGAATTGTTGCGCCCTTGGCATGAGCGCGGCACAGCCCAGCAAGGCAAGACTATGAACCAAATGATAAAGATTGGCCGTATGAAATAAGTCGGCCCCTTTATCCTGCATATAGGAGGATAAAAAATGCGCCCCCATGGCACCAATTAAAACAGCCGAAAAACCACTGATGGCGGCGATGATGAGAAGGGGGCGCATGAGATTAATTTACGCGAATGAGTTCAACGGTAAAGATCAAGGCCGCATTGGGGGGAATAGCCCCGGGCGAACCTTGTGGCCCATAGGCGAGATCAGACGGGATGAAAAATTTATATTTCGCGCCTTCTTTCATCAATTGAACGCCCTCTGTCCAGCCACGGATCACTTGGTTCAGGCCAAAATCAATAGGTTCGCCCCGATCGTAAGAACTGTCGAATTTTGTACCATCAATCAACGTGCCTTCATAATGAACGGTCACGCGGTCTGTCGCGCTTGGGCGTTTGCCCGTACCTTCTAGGAGTATCTTATATTGCAAGCCGCTTTGGGTGGTCTTGACGCCGGGTTTCTTTTTATTTTCGGCCAGAAATTTTTTACCTTCATCCACGTCTACTTTAAGAAGCTCTACCACAAAAACAAGGTCAGAATTTGGCGGAATAGGGCCGCCGCCTTGTTCGCCGTAGGCAAGGCTTGCGGGAATAGTGAATTTATATTTCGCGCCTTCTTTCATCAACTGAAGCCCTTCGGTCCAGCCTTTGATGACGCGGTTCAGGGGAAATGTAATCGGTTCCCCTCGGTCGTATGAACTGTCGAATTTGGTGCCGTCAAGCAGGGTGCCTTCATAATTGACCGTAACATTATCCTCTGCCGTGGGGCTGGCCCCTGTTCCAGGGGTGATTATTTCATATTTTAGGCCAGTTTCAGTGGTATGAATTTCATTTGAGGATGACACGTTTTGTTCCTTAATTTGTTTTTGTTCTTTATGGGCGTTTTCTTGTTTTTGTTCCTTTTCGGAACTTTCTTGATCGGAACAGCCAAAAATGGCCAGGGACAAGGCCATTGATAAAAGGATGGTCACTGTCCGCGTTATGGTTTTCTTTACGAGGGCTGTCATGCCGAAATGCTCCAATATTTCTCTTGTTGGAAAAAGCTATAGCGTAAAAACTTGTGTGATCCAAGGAAAAGTTTGGACAGAAAAATGACACATTCATTGTTGATATAGCGATGAACTGCGGGCGCAGGATCGGTCATGTAACTGTTAAATGCTTGTCCTGCCGTGTTATTATGATATATGTGTGTCATAAATTTGAAATATTTGGGCAGGGGACGTGGGTTTCCTGCTATTTATGTATGTAATATTCTTCTAGTGAAGAGCAGAAAATAAGGTTTAAGGTATGTCAAAAATTAAAATAGCAATCGCCGGTATCGGAAACTGTGCCAGCTCTCTTATACAAGGGATTTATTTTTATACACCGGATCGTGCGGGTGATACAAAGCGGGTGCCGGGCTTGATGCATTGGGAAGTCGGCGGCTACCGTCCCTGTGATATCGAAGTCGTGGCCGCCTTTGATGTTGATAAACGTAAAGTTGGCAAAGATGTTAACGAAGCTATCTTTGAAAAACCAAATTGTACAACCGTATTCTTTGGGGATATTCCTAAAAGCGGCACCATTGTTCAAATGGGGAATGTCCTTGACGGCATATCACCACATATGGCGAATTATGATGATGACCGTACGTTCCTTGTCTCGGATCTTCCTTCTGCGACCAAAGAAGACGTCGTTCGCGAATTGAGAAAAAGCGGCGCTGAAATTCTGACCAACTATATGCCTGTGGGATCTGAAGAGGCCGCCAAATTCTATGCGGAATGCGCTCTGGAGGCGGGGATTGCTTTCATTAATAATATGCCGGTTTTCATTGCGTCTAACCCCGAATGGGCAGAAAAATTCAAAGCCCGTAATTTGCCGATCATTGGCGATGATATCAAGGCACAACTTGGCGCAACCATCACCCACCGTACCTTGACCGATCTCTTTGCGAAACGCGGCGTTGTTCTTGAACGCACCTATCAGCTGAATACGGGCGGTAATACAGACTTTTTGAATATGAAAAATCAAGACCGTCTTGAATCCAAGAAAATTTCCAAAACAGAAGCCGTTCAATCTGTTGCAGGGACGCGCTTGTCAGATGATAATATCCATATTGGCCCTTCAGATTATATTCCTTGGCAAAACGACAATAAACTTTGCTTCCTGCGCATGGAAGGCGACCTGTTTGGCGGCGTTCCGATGAATATAGAACTCCGGTTGAGCGTGGAAGATTCGCCTAATTCTGCCGGCGTTGCCATTGATATGATCCGCTGTTGCAAGCTTGCGCTTCTGAATGGGGAAGGCGGCATTCTTCATGGGGCCTCTGCCTATTTCTGTAAGCATCCACCGGTACAATATACCGATGATCAGGCTTATGAAATGACGGAACAATTTATTTCTAGCCGCGTTAGCGCCCTAAATGCTGCGGAATAAAGACAATTGAATTAAAAGGTAATACTTATGAAATGCTTGATTGCTGCGGCTGGTCAAGGGACAAGAATGCGCGAAAAGGGGGAAGTTAAGCCTCTGATTGAGTTGAATGGTGTCCCTATTATTGAGCGGGTAATTAAGAATCTTCGGGATGGGGGCGTGGATGAGTTTTTCGTCACAACCGGTTATCGCGGGACAAAGGTGCGGGCCTTTCTGGATATGTTGGCAGAGCGAGACAATATTTCCCTCACGCATATTATTAATGAAGAATGGCAACGTCCTAACGGGGGGTCCGTATTGAAAGCGAAGGGCCTCATCGAAGGGCCGTTCATTTTGACCATGTGTGACCACTTATTTGATCCGGAAATCATAAAATCGTTGCTGGCTTTTGATCATGAACCGAACACCGTGACGTTATGCGTTGATTATAATATTGAGAATCCTGTCGTTGACATTAATGATGTCACAAGGGTCAATTGCACGCGCGCGCGCATTGAAAATATTGGCAAAGTGATCAAAGATTATAATGCCTTTGATACCGGTATTTTTTATTGCCATGATGTGATATTTGATGCCCTCGAAAAAGGCAAAATTGAGGGTGATGAAAGCATTAGCGGCGCGGTGAATGTTCTGGGGAGTTGGGATAAGGCCCGAACTTTTGATATTGGGGGACGCTTGTGGCTTGATGTGGATGATCCGACAGCTTACGGCAAAGCCATCGTTTATGTGGACGAAGGCCGCCTGTAGTCTTCGTATTTTCCATTTTTATCCCGTATAGTGGGGACAATTGGCCCTGATTATTTGAGGGATATATATGGATTATATTTGGGTAGCCGTCGCATTAATTTGTGGTGTTCTCGTAAAAAAAATGAACTTGCCGCCCCTTGTGGGGTATCTTGCCGCAGGATTTGGCCTGCATGCTTTTGGTGTGGTGCCAGATGCGTCGCTAGGTGTTTTGTCTGAACTCGGCATTACTTTACTTCTTTTTACCATAGGCCTAAAGCTCAATGTCAGAAGCTTGTTCAAAACTGAAATTTGGGCGGGGGCAACGGGGCACATGGGCGTTATCATTCTATTGACAACCATGGGTTGTCTTGCCTTTGCTTATCTTGGCCTAGCTCATTTTAAGGAATTCAATTGGACATCTGCGGTGATGATCGGTTTTGCGGTGAGTTTCAGTAGTACGGTTTGTGCCGTAAAAATACTTGAAGAAAGAGGCGAGATTCGAGCCCGCCATGGTCAGGTAGCCATAGGAATATTAATCATACAAGATATTGCTGCGGTTATATTCGTCACGCTCGCCACAGACAAAACGCCGACTTGGTGGGTATTTGGGCTATTGGCTTTGCCTTTGCTGAGGCCGCTAATCATAAAATTGCTCCACTATTGCGGTCATGGTGAATTACTTCCCTTGGCGGGTTTTTTTCTGGCTTACAGCGGCGGCGAACTCTTTGAATTAGTTGGCTTGAAGGCGCAGCTGGGCGCTTTGGTGGTTGCCATGATATTAAGTGGTCATCCCAAGGCCTCGGAGCTTGCAAAATCTTTAATGAACTTTAAGGATCTTTTTCTTATTGGTTTTTTCCTTTCCATCGGGTTCACGGCTTTGCCGACGATCGATATGATGGGTGTGGCACTGATCATGGCGCTGGCGTTACCTGTTAAAGCTGGGATGTTCTTCTTGTGGTTGACACGATTAAAATTAAGAAGCCGTAGTGCATTTTTAACAGCCTTAAGTTTGGCTAATTATAGTGAATTTGGTCTTATCGTCTGTTCGGCAAGCGTAATGCACGGTTTGTTGGAAAAGGAATGGCTCGTAATTATGGCGCTGGCGGTTGCTTTCTCATTTGTCTTTTCCAGTATTGCCAATGCGCATGCCCATAATTTCTATTTGCGTTGGCGTGAATTTATGCGCCGCTTTGAACATATAGAGCGGTTACCAGAAGATCAGTTCTCAAGCCCCCAAGGGGCCACAATTTTAGTGATCGGCATGGGCCGTGTGGGAACAGGTGCCTATGATACCCTAAAAGATAATTCAGCAGAGACTATATACGGCATAGAAGACGATAGGGAACGGGTTGCGGCCCATTGCCGAGAGGGCCGAAATGTGATTGTGGCTGATGCAGAGGATCCTGATTTCTGGGAACAGATCAACCTTAAGTCCGTCAAATTGGTTATGCTTGCCATTCCTAATTACTTGGACATATTGGAGGTGGTAAAGCAAATTAGGGCCGTCGGCTATAAGGGAAAAACCGCAGGGGCTGTCCAATATGAAGACGAGAAGGAAAAATTATTGGCCGCAGGCCTTGATGTGGTATTTAATCTTTATCAAAAGGCCGGTGTCGGCTTTGCTGACCAAACTCTTCACCTGTTAGAGGTTGAGAAAAAGACAGCTTAACCTAATAAACCTGGGCGTGAAAATTTCTAAATTTTGCATGATAGTGAAATATAACATCCTTGTAATATATGCCTTTGATCTTACATAAAGACTGAGATAAAAAATAGTTAACAGGAGGTAAATATGGTAAAATTGGTGTATCTGGTTGCGGTTGATGGGAGCGAATGGAGCGATAGGGCTGCGGCGCGTGCCGTTGATCTGGCCAAAAAAACAAAAGCCGAGGTGTATTTTGTCACGGCAATTCAATGGTCTAAATATCAACCCCTGTATGTTGCAGATTTTTCACCCCCGCCCCAAGATACGCAGGAGCAAGAAGAAATAGAACGCAAAAACATCCTTGACCCATTAGAAAAACGCTTTACTGATTCTGGCGTGACAATCCGAAGTGGTCTATTTTGGGGGCATCCCGTGGAAATTATTAAGCAACAGGCGAAAAAAGAACAGGCTAATATGCTCTTCGTTGGCCGGCGCGGGCGGTCAAAGGTTGCCGATTTATTGTTGGGAAGTGTTGCCAATTCATTGGCACATACCGCTGGTATCCCGGTTGTCCTGGTGCCATGACGTTACAATAACTTCACGGCAGATCCCGATCATCGGCGGCGACATGATTGCTTTTGGTGTCCGTTAGCGCCGCCGATTTGTTAGGTCTCACCAAGAGTATTGGCACGCTGCTTAACCCCAGATTCGTGATGGTGCGCGGCGTTATTGCGAGGGAATGAAAGGCCCCGTTGATACGACGAGCTTATGATTAATATAGTCAAGGGGCTGAGGGATGGCTTGCACAAGCCCGTCTAAGCCGCCTAGTTTTTTCAAGATAGGGTCAATTTTTTGTTTCTCGGTTTCGTTTAAACCGTGATAATAACGTAAAGGTCTTTGAAACATCCATTGCTGATAGGGTAGGATGGCGCGGTTTGCGGTTGCCTTGCCAAGGGTGAAATCATGGCGGCCTATCACGCGGGGCAGATGGGGTTTTTCAGGATTTTCCATGACCCATTCGCCAACTTTTTTCAGGGTATCACCAAGGATAGGAAACTGTTCTTTAAACATGCGCGCGAGAAGGGGGTAAAGCGTTTCCGGCACCTCATCATCGGGCAAGAAATGTCCCGCCGCCCCTGAGGGATTTTGCATGCGCTGTGTCCAGTCATAAACCCGTGGGGCGATGTCTTGCATCCATTGCTTTGGATAGGGATCTTGGGCCATATGGGCGTAAAGCGGCGCAATCAACCCAAAGTCACCAATAGAGGGCCGGCTGCCCAGCAGAAAGTCATGATCTTTTAAGTGGCGTTCAAAGTCCTTAAGAAAAGCTTCTGTGCTTATTTCCACTTCGGCTTCTGTGCTTGCGGTGAGGCCCAAATGCGGCTTATACATGCGGCCAAAATAGAGAGCCGCAGGGAGGGCCACGATGGGTTTCGCCCAATTGGGCCAATGGGGTTTGAGGACATCTCCGAATTGTTTGAGGACAAACCAGAGATTTTGGCGCTTATAATGCCAGCGGTAATGCATGGCAGGCAGGAGTAGCCATTCATCACCGTAAACTTCCAAAAGCAGGGAGGTTAATTTTTGAAAGGGGGTGGTGGGATATACGGACGGGTTGGGGAATTTTTCTTCCAGCCGATCAATAATAACGGTGGTGTCTTGAATATATTCCCCTTCGGGCGTGACCACAACGGGAATGATCTTTCGCCCAATATGTTTTTGGATATTTTCATAATCGCGCAGCGAAATATTCTCCTCAAACGGAATTTTTTTATAGCGTAAATAGGCCCGCGCCTTCCCCGAATAGAGGGAAATTTCATGGCCTAAAAGTTTATAAGATGTATCGGCGGTTTTGCGCGGCATATTTTTCGGCTCACATATATTGTTATAGGTAAAATATAAACATACTATATAAGAGATTAATAGATTTTATCTCATCAAATCTTTGTGACCTCATGGCGGCCCGTTTAGGGAAGATCTTGCCAGGGATTATTTGAGACAAGTCATTATATTTATTTTTGTCATATTATGGAACATTTCCTATAGGACATAGTCGGGCAAGTTAATGGGAGTGATTTAAGTGAAGATAGCGTTTAAAAAGAGACATAAGATCGACGCCCAACGTAAGGTTATTCTAAAATTCATTCTTCTGTTAAGCGTTCTTGTTTTGTATTTTAGCTATTTAAGTTATCAGTATGGCTTATTAACGGGTGGTCTTATCGCGGCCTTAACATGGAGTTTTTTTGTACTTTGCACGCCGATTGCCGATGCGGGTTTCCTGTTGGATTTCCCCATTCGGCTCATCTTCGGAATTCGCATGATCTATAGCGAACTCTTGGTTTGGACATTGGCGATTTCTCTTAATATATATGCCTTATCCAATAGTCGGGCATCATATGATAAAACCCTGCTCACGGCCATTTTGAAGAAAATAATTTTAACGCCTTATCCCTATTGGAGCATCATAGTCTTGAGCATGCTGGGCACCTTCCTCTCCATTTATTTCGGGGATGCCATTATGGACGTCTTCAGACATTGGGATCATTTTAAAGATAACCGCCGCGCCTTTATCTATAAACTCATTGGCGTCGTTAGCCTGTTCGGGCTGATTTTCCTCGGTTATTATTTTCTTTTGGACAAGTTGAATATTAATATTAAAGGCGTGTGAAACTACTGGGATAAGTGAAATCGCAAGTATCTTCCGGCCTTGTCTCGCGGCAGTAGCGTTCGAAGCTCGGCAACCAAATATCATCAAATACTGAGAGAGGACGATCATCGCCGATTTTTTCCTTGCGGGCCGCATATCGTTTTCGGGCCGTATTCTGACTTATGGGCAAAAAAACCTTAACATCTAACAAGTGATTAAGGGCGTTCTTGAACAGAAAAATGCCCTCGATAAGGGTGACATCTATATGACGGCGCGAGGCGGTTATGGCACCTGCCACCGCCGGATAATCTATACTATTGTGATAATATAGGTGACGCAGATCATCTGTTAAGAGGCCCTTTTGATGGGCTTCATACACCAGCTTTTGAACATGAGTATTGTTGTAGTCATCTATAGAGATCACAGCGCAGGTGATCCTTCGCTTATGGAGTTCTTCAAAGAGAGTTTTTGCAAATGTCGTCTTGCCAGAACAATCAAGTCCATTGATCCCAACAACAATGGGCCTGTTCTGTATGAGCGCGGTTATTTTGGAGACAATATGATGTATATCATTTCTCCTTATATTTAAAAATCAGTTATATTATCACCGCTACAATCAGGCTTGGCACATTCCGGGGTGCCATGTCTGTCGCAGGCCGCCGCCAAGTCATGATCACAAAAACCACAGAGGGCATTAACATTAGGCAAGATGACAGAGTTTCTGTTGATCTTAAAGCCATTATCCTTAAACCGTTTCAGTGTTCGGGAAAAGGTTTCCGGCTTCATATCAAGGTAAGAGGCTATCAATGATTTGTCATAAGGTAATTCAATAAGGTCGGGCACTTGGCCATTTTCCACCAATATTTTCAGCAGGAACCAGCCCACGCGCTCTGTGGCTGGTTTAAGGCGGATATTCTCGAATTCTTGAATGAGGATATGGGAATTTTTGGACATGCCATTCAACAGCCTAAGGGCCAGTTCATTATGTAGTTTTATTTTTTCCCGAATAATTGGGGCAGGTAGGGTGAGGATGACCGCGTCTTTGACCACTTGTGCGCTCACGGCATAGGTGGCATTTAGAAAGACGGATGATTCTGCGATCATGTCACCGCTCGTCAACATTTGTAAAACAGTTTCCTCCCCGTCTGACCTGCCTTTGAAGGATTTTACCCAGCCGCTGAGAATGATATGGAGCCGACTAGAGACTTCCCCGGCTAAAAAAAGAAGTTTGCCTTTTTTATAGTCCCGCACCTGTCCATGTTGCAAAAGGCCAGAGGTGATATTTTCGGGCAGATTAATAAAAAAGGGCAGCGCCTCGATAAATTTTCTCTGCTCAGCGGTGATGCCTTCGACTGGCCTCGTTATCTGAATGTGAGATGCCTGTGATATTTCATCCGTTGGTATTTCGCTCATCTGAAGGCTGTTGGTTAATTCCCGCCCAACTTTTTTCATAAGATTTATTTTATCGGACGTCAGGCGAAACCATTCCTGCGGGGTCAGGCCTTTAATATCAAGATGATGGCCTGATTTCAGACGATCCTGCAGGTTGTCGAGTGCCCGTATACTGTTACCATGCATAATAGAGTCATAGATTTTCTTCTGTTTATCATCAGCCATGGAAAAGAAGGAACGTTTGAAGCTGTCTTGCTCGGCAAGAAGAAAACGGAACCGGTCAAGAAATTCCCGATTATCAAAGGATTGGGTCATAAGGCCACGTGCGCCAAGGGCTCGCTCGCGGCCAAATTTTTCTTTAAGTTGTAAGAAAAAAGAATAGGCACTGACTTTTGCCGGATCATTATTCTTATTTAAAAGCGCCACAAGAACCATAATTTCCATCAGGGGGCTGATGATATCATGGCTATAGCCCCCGATGATTTCGGTTGCATTAAATTCCAGATTAAGGATTTGAGACTGACGTGATTTAACCACCAAGCTATTCTCTAAAATATTTTTTATTTTATGGAGCAGTTCATCGTCAAAGGAGCTATCGTCACGCCAGGCTTTTAGCTGTTGGCGAATTTCTTCAAAGGCCGCTTGAGATTGCTCAAATACATTAAGAAGTTCTTTCTTAAATAATTTTCCCTTGCTGCTGACAAAAAGGACGGCACATCCTCTTTCTGCCTGAATTTCATGTAGGGCGTCGCCAAAATAATGAAGGGCTTCATTCATAAATACAATACTTACCATTGTGGATACTGGATGTGATGTTAAAGCAGTTTTTAAAACGGTACAAGGTTTCTTGCACAGGGCCGGCACTTAAATAAGAGAGAAAAATTCAAGAGTTCATTACGGCCTGAAATTCACGGCATAATGATTTTAGAGATAAAATAATAATACTTGATCAAAGTCAAACCAAAGGGTGCTGTCTTTACCTATCCTGCGACCATTATTAAACCAAAATAGATACCGTCGTCGTGAGAAGGGATTTGGTCATGAATATTTCAAATGTTACAGCCGGAGAACAGAAACAGGCTTTAGTGGCAAGTACGCTGGCCTTTACAGTTTGTTTTGCCGTCTGGACAGTATTTTCCATTATCGGTCTGAAAATTAAAATGCAGCTCGGCCTGTCGGATACGCAGTTTGGTATTTTAGTGGCGACCCCGATCTTAACGGGATCTTTAAGCCGGATATTCTTAGGGGTATGGGCGGATCAATATGGGGGGCGGATCATATATACCCTTCAGATGATCTTGACCGCTCTTGCGGCCTTTCTCCTGACCAAAGTATCCACATATCCCATGTTTCTCCTGGCGGCGCTTGGCCTTGGCCTTGCGGGGGGCAGTTTCGCAGTTGGCATTGCTTATGTTTCGACATGGTATGCGAAGGAACGCCAGGGAACAGCGCTCGGGATTTTTGGTATGGGGAATGTGGGGGCGGCGATCACGAATTTCGGCGCGCCTTTTCTTTTGATAGCTATGGACGGCAAGTGGCAGGGGGTGGCACAGGTCTATTCTCTTATTCTTTTGATAACCGCCGTCTTATTTTATGTCTTTACCAAAGATGACCCTGCGGTGCGGGAACGCCGGGAAAAAGGCATAAAACATGCCTCTTTCATTGAGCAGATGGCCCCTCTGAAAAATTTACAAGTCTGGCGTTTCTCCCTGTATTATTTCTTTGTTTTTGGCGGGTTCGTGGCGTTGGCTTTGTGGCTTCCGCGCTATTATGTCGGGGCCTACGGCCTTGACTTGAAAACCGCCGGCATGCTCGCCGCAGCCTATGCCTTGCCCGGTAGTATCTTTCGTGCCCTTGGGGGGTGGCTATCAGACAAGATCGGTGCCCGCCGGGTGATGTATTGGACATTCAGCGTTTGTGTGGCCTGTGCCGCGATCATGTCCTATCCGGCGACGGATTATACCGTGGCGGGCATCAATGGGCCAATCAACTTTAATATTACTATTCCGCTATGGTTGTTTGTTTGCTTAACCATTGTACTTGGTTTCTTCATGTCACTCGGCAAGGCGGCCGTCTATAAGCATATTCCGGTTTATTATCCTGGACATGTGGGATCTGTTGGTGGTGTTGTTGGCATGATCGGCGGCCTCGGCGGTTTCTTCCTGCCCATAAGTTTTGGCATCATGAATGACCTGACGGGCGTTTGGACAAGCTGTTTCATGTTGATGACCATATTGATCGGCATCGCCCTTGTATGGATGCATTTCGCCATCATTCGTATGGAGCGCAGGGATAGTCCAGAATTGCATGGCCCCCGTTATTTGCCGGAACTAGATGCCGTGCGCAATAAGCAAAAATAGAAACTCAGAGGGCGAGGACGTCATGTCTCTCGCCTTAATTTTTGTTGATAAATTGTTATTATTTAAAGGAGTAAGGCTATGGCCGAAAATATTGAACAATGGAACCCGGAGGATCCCGCCGAGTGGGAGAGCCGCGATAAAGCGATTGCGACCAGAAACCTGTGGATCTCAATTCCTAGCCTGCTTTGTGGCTTTGCCGTATGGCTCTATTGGGGCATCATCACGGTACAGATGCTTAATTTAGGATTTCCCATAGCCAAAAGTGAATTATTCACGCTGATGGCCATAGCCGGATTGACCGGTGCAACGCTGCGAATTCCCAGTACGTTTTTTATTCGTATTGCGGGGGGGCGTAATACCATATTCTTTACCACGGCCCTTCTTATGATCCCTGCTGCGGGGGCAGGTTTCGCCCTGCAGGACATTAATACCCCCTTATGGCAATTCCAAATTCTGGCTTTCTTGTCAGGCCTTGGCGGCGGTAATTTTGCGTCTTCCATGTCAAACATTAGCTTCTTTTACCCAAAGAAGATTCAAGGCTATTCTTTGGGGATGAATGCGGGTCTAGGTAATTTTGGCGTGACCACCATGCAAATTCTGGTGCCCTTATTCATGACTTTTGGTATTTTTGGCGGCGCGCCTATGGAATTGGTTAATACCAGCGGTACCTTGATCGGTAAAATTCCGGCGGGTACAGAAACCTACATTCATAATGCGGGTTTCCTTTGGTTGCTCTTCCTCGTACCGCTCGCCTTTGCGGGCTGGTTCGGCATGAATAATATCACCGACAAGCATGTCTCACCTGACGTTGGCAGTCCTGCCAAGGCCTTTGCAACCATTTCTTTCATGTTGATTTTGGGCTTTGTGGCGGCGGCTTGTGGATTGTGGCTTATGTTGCCGAATACCTCTGCTGGCCTGCCCACATCCGGTTTTGGGATGAGCAAGTGGATTGTGCTTCCTCTGGTTATTGCACTGACCGTGTTTCTTCTGAAATTAATCCCCGGGCAAGTGGGGCAAAATTTAAAACATCAATATAAGATATTTAACAATAAACATACCTGGGCCATGACCGTAATATATACGATGACTTTTGGATCATTCATTGGATATGCGGCGGCCTTTGGGTTGGCCATTAAAGTGATCTTTGGATTTCAACATATTATGGTTGATGGTATGATGACTCACCATACGCCAAACCCAATGGGGCCGAGCGCCCTTATGTTCGCCTGGACAGGGCCCTTCATTGGGGCGCTTATCCGTCCTGTGGGCGGTATGATAGCCGACAAGCTAGGCGGCGCGCGCGTGACGCAATATATTTCCATCGTGATGGTGGCCTGTGCCTTGGGTGTCGCTTATTATATGCAGCTGGCTTATGCCTCTGCCACGCCGCAAGATTATTTCATGCCCTTCCTGATTTTGTTTCTTATTCTTTTTGCCGCAACAGGCGTTGGCAACGGATCAACTTTCCGTACCATTGCGGTTGTGTTTGATCGGGAACAGGCGGGGCCGGTACTGGGATGGACATCTGCGGTTGCGGCCTATGGGGCCTTCATCATTCCAAAGGTTTTGGGAGAAGAAATCAAAGCGGCGACACCAGAATATGCCCTATATGGATTTGCCATATTCTATGCCGTCTGCATCGTGATTAACTGGTGGTTTTACCTCCGTCCCGGTGCTTACGTTAAAAACCCATAATAAATCCTAAAAACTTAACTTGAGAAAGTATAGATATGAGCCATTTTCTGGACAAATTAACCTTCTTAACCAGAGAGCGTCCTGAAATTTTTTCAGACGGACATGGTATAACCACTTCCGAAGATCGCGGGTGGGAGCGGGCCTATAGAGGACGCTGGGCCCACGATAAAGTGGTGCGGTCTACCCATGGCGTAAATTGCACGGGCTCTTGCAGCTGGAAAATTTATGTTAAAGGCGGATTGGTCACGTGGGAAACTCAGCAAACCGATTATCCCCGTACGCGGCCGGATTTGCCGAACCATGAACCGCGTGGTTGTTCGCGCGGGGCGAGTTATAGCTGGTATCTTTATAGTTCCGCTCGCCTGAAATATCCCATGATCCGCAGCCGCCTGCTTAAACTTTGGCGGGAGGCCAAGAATGTCTATGCTGATCCCGTTACGGCTTGGGGATATATTGTTGAGGATCAAGCAAAAGCCAAATCCTATAAACAGGTACGTGGTTTGGGCGGGTTGGTACGGGCCTCGTGGGAGGAAGCGAATGAGATTATTGCGGCGGCGAATATCTATACAGCCAAAACATATGGCCCAGATCGGGTCATTGGCTTTTCGCCCATTCCTGCCATGTCAATGGTGTCTTATGCGGCAGGGTCGCGCTATCTGTCTTTAATCGGCGGTACCTGCATGAGTTTTTATGATTGGTATTGTGATTTGCCGCCCGCCTCGCCGCAAACCTGGGGTGAGCAGACTGACGTACCGGAAAGTGCCGATTGGTATAATTCGTCTTACATAATGGCTTGGGGCTCTAACGTACCGCAAACCCGTACGCCAGACGCCCATTTCTTTACGGAAGTACGTTATAAAGGCACAAAAACAGTGGCTGTCACGCCAGATTACAGTGAGGTGGCTAAACTGAGTGATATTTGGCTGAATCCGCGTCAGGGCACGGATGCGGCCATGGCTATGGCCATGGGGCATGTGATCCTTAAGGAATTCCATGTGAATGGTCAAAGCGACTATTTTGACGATTATACCCGGCGTTATTCCGATATGCCCATGCTCGTTCAAATTGATGAGCAGGACGGGATATATGTTGCAGGCCGCACACTCAGGGCGTCTGACTTTGAAGACAATCTGAAACAGACAAATAATCCAGAATGGAAGACGGCTGTTATTGATGCAAATACCAATGAAGTCGTGATTCCAAATGGCACCATCGGATCCCGTTGGGGGGAAGAGGGTAACTGGAACCTGGAAACAAAAAATTTGCAAAATGGCTCGGAAATCTGGCCGCTTAAATCTTTGGTGCAGCAGCATGATGAGGTCTTATCCGTGGGTTTTCCTTATTTTGGAAATCTAAAACATGAGCAGCCGATTTTTACAGAAACCGATCATGACAGCGTTTTATTCTATAATATTCCGGTGCGGAAAGTAGAAACCCGCAGCGGCGTAAAATATGTGGCGACAGTCTATGATTTGATGGTGGCTAATTACGGCGTTGACAGTGGCCTCGGCGGGGACAATGTGGCCTCAAGTTATGATGAGGATAAACCCTATACCCCCGCATGGCAGGAGAAAATTACCGGCGTGCCGCGCGATAAAGTTATCAAGGTTGCGCGGGAATTTGCCGACAATGCCGATAAAACGCGGGGACGTTCCATGATTATTATCGGGGCGGCCATGAACCATTGGTATCATATGGATATGAACTACCGAGGCGTGATCAATATGCTGGTCATGTGCGGCTGCGTTGGCAAGTCTGGCGGCGGCTGGGCGCATTATGTGGGCCAGGAAAAACTCCGGCCGCAAACAGGTTGGCTGCCCTTGGCCTTTGCCCTTGATTGGCATCGCCCCCCGCGTCAAATGAATTCGACGTCATTCTTCTATAGCCATTCAAATCAATGGCGTTATGAAAAATTGGATGTTGATGAAATTTTATCCCCGCTAGCCGATAAAAAGAAATGGGAAGATTATTCCCTGATTGACTGCAATGTGCGTTCGGAAAGAATGGGCTGGTTGCCCTCCGCGCCTCAGCTAGAAGAAAATCCCCTTGATTTAAGTAAAAAAGCGAAAGCCGCCGGAAAAACATCCGCCCAATATGTGGTGGACCGGCTGAAGGATGGTTCTTTGAAGATGTCCTGCGAAGATCCTGATAATCCCAAAAATTTCCCGCGCAATATGTTCATCTGGCGGTCAAATATTCTGGGTTCTAGTGGCAAAGGCCATGAATATATGCTGAAACATCTCCTCGGGACCCAGAATGGGGTCATGGGCAAGGATATCGGCGAACGTGGGGCGCAACGGCCTAGTGAAATTGTGTGGCATGATAAGGCGCCAGAAGGCAAACTCGACCTTGTGGTGACGTTGGATTTTCGCATGTCCACCACATGTCTCTATTCAGATATCGTCCTTCCGTCTGCCACATGGTATGAGAAGAACGACCTGAATACCTCGGATATGCATCCGTTTATTCATCCCTTAAGCCGCGCGGTGGATCCGGCATGGGAATCCCGTAGTGACTGGGACATCTATAAGGGGTTTGCGGAGAAATTTTCGGAGCTGTGCGTCGGGCATCTGGGCGAAGAGACAGATATTGTTGCCCTGCCCATATTGCATGACACCCCTGGAGAATTAGGCCAGGGGCTGGATGTTAAAGAATGGAATAAGGGCGAAATAGAGGCCATCCCAGGGAAGACTATGCCGTCTTATATTGAGGTGGTTCGCCATTATCCTGATACCTATAAGAAATTCACCGCCCTTGGCCCGCTGTTGACCAAGATTGGAAATGGCGGCAAGGGAATTTCCTGGAATACAAAAACCGAATATAAATTCCTCGGCGAGCTCAATCGAACGGTAACGGATGACGGCGTCTCGAAAGGAATGCCGCGCATTGAAACTGATATTGATGCGACAGAGGTTATCCTGTCTCTTGCCCCTGAAACCAATGGCCAGGTCGCCGTGAAAGCCTGGGGCGCGTTGGAGAAGATTACCGGGCGAGATCATAAGCATCTGGCGCTTCCCAAAGAGGATGAAAAAATCCGCTTCCGCGATGTTCAGGCTCAGCCCCGCAAAATCATTTCATCCCCCACATGGTCGGGGATCGAGGATGAGCATGTGAGCTATAATGCCTGCTATACCAATGTTCATGAATTGATCCCTTGGCGGACGTTAACAGGGCGGCAGCAATTCTATCAAGATCACAGCTGGATGCGTGATTTTGGCGAGGGATTTTGTGTCTATAAACCGCCAATAAATACCAAAACAACGGCGCCAATCATCAATGAAAAAGGCAATGGTAATCCGCAGATCGCCTTGAATTGGATCACGCCTCACCAAAAATGGGGTATCCATAGTACCTATTCGGAAAATCTGTTGATGCAAACGCTGTCCCGTGGCGGCCCTATCGTCTGGATCAGTGAAATAGATGCGCGAAAAATGGGCGTCGAGGATAATGACTGGATTGAGTTATATAATGTCAACGGCGCCATCGCCTGCCGGGCGGTCGTGTCTCAGCGCGTGAATGAAGGGATGTGTATGATGTATCATGCCCAAGAGAAAATTATTAATACGCCTGGCGCTGAAACAACCAACAAGCGGGGCGGCATCCATAATTCCGTGACCCGTACCGTTGTTAAACCAACCCATATGATTGGCGGCTATGCCCAATTATCTTATGGTTTTAATTATTATGGAACGGTGGGATCGAACCGGGATGAATTTGTGATTTGCCGAAAGATGGACAAGGTCGATTGGATGGATGAACCCGCAGATGGGGTTTCTGGCAATCTTGATCATTCAGAGATTTTTGGAGGGTCAGCATCATGAAGATTCGCGCTCAAATTGGAATGGTCCTGAATTTGGACAAATGTATTGGTTGTCATACCTGTTCTGTGACCTGTAAAAATGTCTGGACATCTCGCGCCGGTGTTGAATATGCCTGGTTCAATAATGTTGAAACCAAACCGGGCGTTGGTTATCCGCGTGATTGGGAAAATCAGAATAAATGGAACGGCGGTTGGACTCGCCTTGGTAACGGCAAATTACGCCCGAAAATTGGCGGTAAATTCCGGGTATTAGCCAAATTATTCGCCAACCCAGACCTGCCGGAAATTGATGATTATTATGAGCCCTTCACCTTTGAATATGATCGGCTTCAGAAGTCACCAGAAGTCAACACGCCGCCAACTGCGCGTCCGCATTCTGCCATTACGGGAAAGGTCATGGATAAGATCGAATGGGGCGTCAACTGGGAAGAAATTCTTGGCGGCGAATTTTCCAAGCGGTCACAGGACTATAACTTTGCCCAAATGGAAAAGGAAATATATGGTGAGTTTGAAAATACATTCATGATGTATTTACCGCGTCTTTGCGAACATTGCTTGAACCCCGCCTGCGCGGCGGCTTGTCCGAGCGGTGCCATATACAAGCGTGAAGAAGACGGTGTTGTTCTGATTGACCAGGAAAAATGCCGGGGATGGCGCATGTGCGTTAGTGGCTGCCCTTACAAGAAAATCTACTTTAACTGGGAAAGCGGAAAATCGGAAAAATGTACGCTCTGTTATCCTCGGCTTGAGGCCGGTGATCCGACGGTATGTTCTGAAACATGTGTGGGGCGCATTCGGTATCTTGGGGTGCTGCTATATGATGCAGATCGTATCGCAGAAGCCGCGAGCGCAGAGGATGTGGAAGATCTTTATCAGGCGCAATGTGATATATTCCTGGATCCCCATGATCCAGAAGTCATTGCACAGGCCAAAAAAGATGGCATCCCCGATAGCTGGCTTGTGGCGGCGAAAAATTCACCGGTCTATAAAATGGCTATGGAGTGGAAGGTTGCCTTTCCGCTTCACCCTGAATATCGCACATTGCCTATGGTTTGGTATATTCCGCCCTTGTCCCCTATCCAATCCGCAATGGAAGATGGACGCTTGGAGAAAAGCGGGGTTATTCCGGACGTGCAAGACCTGCGTATCCCGGTAAAATACTTGGCTAATATGCTGACAGGCGGAAAAGAAGAGCCGGTGATCCATGCCTTGGAAAGAATGCTGGCGATGCGGGAATATATGCGCGGAAAAACCGTTGACGGCGTCTCCAACAGGGATGTTCTTGATGCGGTTGGGCTGGATGAAAATACCATGGATGATATGTACCGGATTATGGCACTGGCGGATTATGAAGACCGCTTTGTCATTCCGACCAACCATCGTGAATATGCCGGGGAAACGCCGTTTGATAACGACATTGCTTTTGAACAGCGGGCCTCTTGTGGGTTCAGTTTCGGGAATGGCTGCGGCGATGGGGGACAGACAAGAACTAATTTGTTTGGCACATCAACCCATAAAAATACCATGAGCGGAAAGGTGAGGAGCTAGGGCTATGAAAACATTTAAAATATTAGGACTGCTCCTGTCTTACCCTTCTGAAGAACTGATCACGCATCTTGACGATTTGATGTGCGTTTTGGAGAAGGAAAATCTTTTGCCTGCGCGGAGTATGAAAAAAGTAAAAGCTTTGTCGGCTCATATGCAGGCGACAGACTTTTATGCGCTTCAGGAAGACTATGTGGAATTATTTGATCGGGGGCGGGCGCATTGCCTGCAACTGTTTGAGCATATTCACGGCGAAAGCCGGGACCGGGGGATGGCTATGGTTAATTTGGCCGAGGCCTATGCTGAGAAGGGTCTCTTTGTAAGTTCGGGACAATTACCGGATTTCCTGCCGTTATTTCTCGAATTTCTCTCCCTCTGTCCTGTGGAAGACGCGCTGGATCTGCTCGGTGATCCCATCACGGTGATCGTCACCATTGGCGTGAAATTGAAAAAACGCAAATCTTTATATGCGGGTATTTTTGAAAGCTTAGAGGCATTATCAAAAGTAAAGGCGGATGCGGATATGGTGGCAAAGGTTCTATCAGAGCCTCTTGAAGTCATGACGCTTGAAGATATTGATAAGGACTGGGAAGACGCCAGCGCCTTTGATAACAGCGATATGTCAGAGGGGGATTGCAGTTCCTGTAATGCTTTTCCTCAAGCCACAGAGGAAATCCAGAAATTCAATAGCCAAAATATGAATGGAGGCCAGTAAAATGCCAGAAACCGACATCGTAACAGCATCTTTTTTTAATCATTTGGTTTTTGGTCTTTATCCCTATATTGCCGTCATGGTGATGGTGTTGGGGTCAATCCTGCGTTATGACCGTGATCAATATAGCTGGAAGGCAGGCTCTAGCCAGCTCTTGCGTTCCAAAGGCATGCGTCTAGGAAGTAATCTGTTCCATGTGGGGATTATCCTGCTGTTTTTCACACATCTTGTGGGACTTCTGACCCCTGAATCTGTTTATCATATGGTGATTACGACCGAAGCCAAACAGATCATGGCTATGGTCGGCGGCGGCATTTTGGGCAGCATTTGCTTTATTGGCCTGACAATTTTATTGGTGCGCCGCATGACGGATGACCGGATTAGGGCCACCTCTAAATTTTCAGATATCCTGCTGCTTTGGGTTCTTTATATCCAATTGATCCTGGGCTTGATTTCTATTTTCTATTCCGCGCAGCATATGGATGGATCATCCATGGTGGCGCTTGGCAATTGGGCGCAGCATATCGTGACCTTCCGAAGCGGGGCTGCTGATTTTATCATTCATGAACCGTGGGTCTTTAAGGCGCATCTCTTCTTGGGCATGACCATATTTCTGATTTTCCCTTTCACGCGGCTTGTCCATATGTTAAGCGTTCCCGTGAAATATATCTTTAGGTCAGGTTATCAAATTGTACGCCGACGTGGGCGAGGATATTGAAAGGATTTTAGGGATGCCAGTATTTGTGAATAACCGGGAAATTTCCGACGATGACGTTCACGCAGAGATGATCAATCATCCTGCGCCAGATGTGGATACCGCGCGGCTTGCCGCCGCCCGTGCTCTTGTGGTCAAACAGCTTTTGCTGGAAGATGCCGCACGTAGAGCGATGATCAGCGCCCCGGAAATAGATATGATGGAAGATGACCAGATCGAGACCGCCATTACCCGCCTTCTGGACGAGGTGATATCCGTACCAGAAGCGGATGATGATACTTGCGCGCGCTATTATGCGCAGCATGAAAGTCGTTTCCTTGATAAAACGACAGACAAGATTCTGCCGTATGATTTGGTCAAGCCTCATATTATCCAATATTTGGAAGACAAAGCCTTCCATGCAGCCTTTAATGCCTATCTTGATGCGCTTATGGCAAATGCCAAGATTGTCGGATTGGCGGCTTAAGCTGTGATTAAGGATTAATTAAAAGGGGAAAGCCCATGCTTGGGGAAGTATGGGCTTTCCCTTTTTTCAATGTTTTTCCTGCATGGCTCACCGGTCTCTTTTTCCATACCATAATCAGTCATTTATTACCTGCCCGAGTCAGGGCGATCAGGCCGGGGAGAGATGCGTTGCCAAGATTTTTGGCGGGCCAGTGATTAGATATTATGGACTAGGTATTCGGTATAGTTCTTGTAAATATATAACAAAAACAGGGCATAAGCCTTATATCTCTGAAGGCCTAATAGAGAAGTTTTATGGCTTATTTTACCTATTATTTAAGGTTTTATAAAGGTTATAGGTCAAGGCTAATCTCTAAATTACGCAGGGATATGAAGCAAAAATAAATAAACAAGACATCCCTCATACAGCAATCCTTCTCACGTGAAGGGATAAAAATAAGGGATGTTACGATGTATCATAAGATATATAATAAACTGTGTCATATGAAAATTCAGACACGGCTTTTGCTCATTGTCTTGATGGCAGTGGCGTCTTTCATGTCGGTGACATATATCATATTACGGCGTCATTATGTGACAGCACAGAATGCCCATCACTTTCGCGAATTGACCGAACTTGCCCCCGCGATTGGGCAGTTGATCCATGACTTACAAAAAGAACGGGACGTATCGGCCATATATATCAGTTCCTCTGGTGGCGCAGATGCTATGGGAAATTTGAATGTTCAAAGAGCCAGGACGGATGGCGCCTTGAAGGCCTATGTCGCCCAAATGGCCCGTAAAGTTGATAGCGTATATGGGGGAAATTTGAGAATAAGGTTGCGCGCCGCAGATGATAGCTTAAGTCGATTATCTCAAGAAAGGCAGGATGTCACAGGGCTTTTGATCACAAATGATCAGATGACCGGCCTTTATAGCCATCATCTTCAACAGCTTTTGGCGATCATTTATGAAATGGAAAGCCTGAGCGATAATCATCTGATGACCAAGCGCCTCATTGCCTATATAAATTTTATGGAAGCCAAAGAAAGGACAGGCCTCGAAAGGGCATTCGGCACCATAGGTTTTCAGAAAGGCAGATTTGAAGGAGAGATCATTACAAAATTCATCTCTCAGATTGCGAAACAAGAATCATATATGCAGATTTTTATGGCATATGCCTCCCCCGCAAGCATTGATTTTGCCCATAAAGTTATGTCTGGCAGGGGCTTGCAGGATCACCTCCGTCATCGTGCGATCGCGGTGGCCAGCCTGGAGACTGGATCAACGGAAAATATTACAGCCTCTGTCTGGTTCAAGGCCGTTACCGAGAGAATTAATGTGATGCAGAAAGTAGAGGGCCATCTGGTCACCGAATTGGTCACGCTTTCTTCGGGTGTGGAAAATAGAGCTTTAACATATTTTTATATTATTTTGATTGCGTCTCTGTTGGCTTCCCTCATTATCATGGTTGGCACCTATGTCATTTTCCGCAGCATAAGCCGGCCCCTGGCTGAGATAACCAAGGCCATGCATGATATTTCCGAAGGCAATTTAATCCGCGATATCCCTCATAAAAATATGCCTAATTCTGTTGGCAAAATAGCAAGAGCGCTTTGTATTTTTAGAGCAAAAGTCATTGAAAATATTGCACTGGAGAAACAGGCTCAGCAGCAACGGGAAAAGGCGGCGGAACGCAAACTGCTTATATTGGATTTTGAAAAGAGCGAGCGGGCAAGAGAAGAACTCAAGAAATTGAAAGATATCGCGGAAACCGCCAACCAGTCGAAGAGCGAGTTTTTGGCTATTATGAGCCATGAGCTGAGGACGCCCCTCAATGCCATTATTGGCTTTTCAGATATTATGAGACTGGGCATGCTTGGGGATCATCAAACAGATATTTATGTGGAATATGCGGCGGATATAAATGTTTCTGCGGTTCATTTATTGGACATTATAAATGACATTCTTATTCTTTCTAACATTGAAACCAAAAGACTTCAGCTTTCCGAAAATAAAACATCCCTGCAAGAAATTATTCACCCGATCATTTCAATTTTATCGCAGAACATAAGTGATAAGGAAATGACGTTGAATCTGGATGAACACCAGCTTGAGGATATTATAATGATTGTGGATAAAAGTCGCTTCAAGCTCATCATGCTCAATCTCATTTCAAATGCGGTTAAATTTACGCCTCATGGCGGGGAAGTAAGCGTCAGTGCCGTGCTGAAAGCTGAAACGGGCCTGGAAATTATCATTAAAGATAGCGGAATTGGGATGCAACATGAGGATATTTCCAAGGCAATGTCACCCTTCATGCAGATCGATAGTGCGCTAAATCGGAGATATGAGGGAACGGGGCTTGGCCTGTCTCTCGCCAAGAAATTAGTTGAATTGCATGGCGGAAAATTGGCCTTAAAAAGTCAATTAGGCGTAGGAACCACGGTGATCATTAGCTTGCCAAACAGGCGGCTCATTTTGGAAAAAGCGCAAAAAGGAATGACCGGGAAAATGGATGGTAAAATCTTCCCAACCATAAACTGAAGGCCAAACTGATGACATTGGAACACAGGTTATCAGAATTTTTATAGGGAAATAATTTTCGAAAAACAAGGAAAGTCAAATGGAACAGTTATTAAATAAATATGGCATCGGACGCCGGATTGTATTCGTCGTATGCCTACTTTCGATCGCCATGGCAGGATTTGCATGTGAAGCTCTTTATGATTCCTGGTCCGAGAAGTCCGCGCTGAAGAAAGTCTATGCACTGGCGGAGTTTTCGCCATTTGTCAGTAGCGCGGCGCATGAATTGCAAAAAGAACGCGGGGCATCGGCAGCTTTTATAAGCACAAAAGGACAGCGTGATTTTCGCCAGTCGTTGGATAATCAAAGAAAAGAAACCGATAATATTATTAAAGATTTTAAAATTGAATTAGCCGCCTTTCCAGAAGAAGAATATAGCGCAGAATTGGGGGCAAAAATTCAAACCGTATTGTCTCAACTCCGAAATTTGACGACCGAAAGACGTAAAGTGCAGGATTTATCCATATCGGTAGGCGAAATGGAAATTTATTATACGGGCGCTATTACAAGCCTGCTGGACGTGATTAAGCAATCAACGAGCGTAACGGATAACGCGGGGCTCTTGCAGATAACAACAGCCTATATTGCCTTGCTTGAAGCGACAGAAAGGGCTGGAGCAGAAAGAGCTGTAGGGGCCGCAAGCTTTGCCGCTGGTCGCTTTAAGGACAGTGAGTTCCAGAGGTTTGTCTCCCTGATTGCGGAACAAAAAGCATTCATGGCGATGTTTCATACCTATGCGACAGATGATATAAAAAAAATCTATGGAACCACAATGCGTAGCGCGGATGTTGCGCGGGTTAATGAATTGCGGGCCTATGCCATGGCCTCGCCAAAGGATTTATCTGGGAGTGGCGCGGTGGGGTCAAAGGAGTGGTCTTCTGTCATCACGGGCAAAATCACACTTCTTAACGCGGTTGAGGCTAGGATCATGAAAGTTCTGACGGATACCGCAACGTCCCTAGAAGAATCGTCTGCTCAGACATTCTGGCTGATTTTATCTGTAGTCATCATTTTGATTGTCTCTATCACGGCGCTTACTGTGAAAATTTCTCAGTCCATTGTGGCCCCTTTGACAAAATTAAAAACAAGCATGATGGAACTTGTCGGGGGAAATCTTGATGTAGAAATTCCTTATACAGATTATGGCAGTGAGATTGGCGAAATGTCGGGGGCGGTTAATATTTTTAAGGTCAATGCCATCGAACGGCTTCGCCTGGAAGCTGAAGCAGAAGACGCCCGTCTTGCACAGGACGCCAAGGAAAAAGAAGCTTTCCAAGAGAAAAATCGTGCCGAGGACAGAAAAAAACAAGAAGAACAGCACTTGTTGAAAGCAGCCCAAGAAACGCGAGCCGCAGACCGCGTCGCAATGGCGCAGCGATTTGAAGACCGGGTCGGCGGCGTGTTGCAAACGGTGTTCAGTGCCGCGACGGAATTAACATCGACCTCTGAATCCATGAGTACGTCTGCCGGAAGCATGAAAAATCAAGCCGTTTCAGCGGCAGCGGCAACGACGCAGGCGGGGCAGAATGTCCAGCTGGTCGCGAGTGCTTCGGAAGAAATGACCGCTTCAGTAGGGGATATTTCCAATCAACTCGGAAATGCCTCTAGCGCCTCTCAGAAGGCGTTGGCCTCTGTGATGAGTGCTTCAGAGCGTGTCACACAGATGGCCGATAGTTCTCATAAAATCAGCGAAATTATTATGCTGATCAACGATATTGCGGAACAGACAAACTTACTCGCCCTAAATGCGACAATTGAGGCGGCGCGCGCAGGCGAGGCCGGCAGAGGATTTGCCGTTGTGGCCTCGGAAGTAAAAAATCTTGCCAGTCAGACGGCCATAGCCACAGATGAAATCAGAGCGCAAATAAATGCCATGCAGGAAACAACCACCGATGCGGTGTCAGCGGTACAGGAAATATCCGTGACCATCGGTGATCTGAATGACATATCATCCTCTATCGCCGCTGCCGTCGAACAACAGGCCTCTGCCATGCAGGAAATTAGCCGAAATTCACTGGAGGCTGCGACCGGCACAGATGCCGCCGGGGAGAATGCTAAAAATGTGAGCGTTTTGGCCGAAGAAACAGGGAATGCCGCCACTGATGTATTTGGTGCCTCTCGTGAATTATCCAGGCAAGCCTCGACCCTACAAGGGGCGGTAGATGAATTTCTTGCTGAAATTCGTACGGGGTAATTTTTGATATAAGGGCGCCTTATTATTGTGTTATCCTTGTGCCGCCGCCCTGGGGATAATATCTTCCGCAAGTCCCTCGCTGGCCCGGCGAAAAATTTCCTTGTCGTCAAGGACTATATTTAAAGGATAAGGCACAATGACCGATAACGCAAAAATATACGCTCTCGCACTACATGGCGGGGCAGGGGCAAAAGCAGGTATAGATTATAGCATCGTTGAAAAACATTTATCGGAACTTGCCGCGCGCGGTGAAAAAATGTTGATTGGGGGGGTGGCTGCCCTTGATGTGGTCGAGGAAATGGTCTGCGAACTGGAAATCAGTGGCCTTTATGTTGCGGGAAGGGGGGCGTCTCCAAATCGGGCGGGTCATATGGAATTGGACGCGAGTATTATGGCGGGACATACAAAGATGGCCGGGGCCGTTGCCGCCATCAGGGACGTGGTACATCCCATATCTATTGCGCGGGCCGTGATGGAAAAAACACCTTGTGTGACATTGGCGGGACGCGGGGCCAATCAATTTGCTTATGATCAAAATTTTGCCCATATTGAAGATCCCGAGAGCTATTATATATTGCCAATTGGCGTGAGCAAATCTGACCTTCTTTCCCAGAGTATGTCTCACGGGACGGTTGGTGCTGTTGCGCGAGACCTGAACGGGAATTTAGCGGCGGCAACCTCTACGGCGGGCGTATTTGGAAAGCCGGAAGGCCGGTTGGGGGATACGGCACTGATCGGCATGGGGACATGGGCGGATCTTGATATTGCCATTTCCTGCACAGGAACGGGGGAGCAATTCATTAGGGCAGGGGGCGCACTGACGGCGGCCAATGGCTATAAACTTGCCGGAGATAGCCTGGAAGAGGCGCTGTGGCGGTTGCTGGATGAGGTTAAAAGGCTCGGCGGGGATGGCGGGGTGATTGCGGTGACGGCGGCGGGTGATATGGCGGCCGCCTTTAATTCTCACGGCATGAAACGCGCCTTCGTCTCGGATAAGCAACCGGTAGTCTCAACAACATTCGCCCCGAGCTCTGTGGCCTAAATTTTCTGTGGCCTAAATTTTCTGTGGCCTAAATTTTCTGTGACCTCAATTTTTAGACGTTTACACCATGAGCCATTTTTTGATTTCTTGGGTGACGCGGCCTGCTGTTTTGCCGTCCCAAAGGTCGGGTTTTGTGCCGGTACGCCATTTGCCGTCCAGCACAAGGGTAACATTTTCCATCAGATCGTCTATAGTCACCAACTTATTGGTGCCTTGTGTAATCGTGATTGGCCGCTCCGTATTTTCCCGCAGGGTAAGGCAGGGGATGTTAAGATAGGTGGTTTCTTCCTGTATGCCGCCCGAATCCGTAATGATGATTTTGGCCGACTTCACAAGGCTCATGAAGGGAATATAGCTTACGGGTTCTACGAGTTTCAGACTTTCAAGGGATTGGATGTCGTCCCAAAGACCGTGTTTTTCCAGACTATGTTTGGTACGGGGGTGGACGGCGAAAATAAGCGGTATTTTCTTTGAAACCTCAACAAGATTATCCATCAGGCTTTTCAGCGTGTCATATTCGTCAACATTAGAGGGGCGATGCAGGGTGACAACGCCGTAATTACCCAAGTCTAATCCATGTTTTTCCGGGGCTTTTTCCGCGTCTATTTTATCTCTCAGAAGTTCAAAAGAATCCATCATGATGTTGCCAACTCGGACGATTCTGGATTCTGGATGTCCTTCACGGCGAAGATTCTCATCTGCATCGGGCGAGGGAGTCCAGAGGGTGTCGCAAATAGCATCCGTCACGAGGCGGTTGATTTCTTCCGGCATTCTTCGGTCGCCGCTGCGAAGGCCAGCCTCCAAATGGGCGACGGGAATATGTAATTTTGTCGCCACTTGGGAACAAGCCGCCGTTGGGTTAACGTCGCCGACAACCACAAGAAAGTCAGGGCGCTCCGTTTCCAATACTATTTTTTCATAGGCCATCATCACATTGCCTATCTGATGGGCGTGAGATCCACTGCCAATGCCAAGGTGAAAATGAGGCTCTGGCAGCATGAGATCCGCAAAGATACTGTCGGACATATTGGCATCATAATGCTGTCCCGTATGAATGATGTGGGCCTCACACCAATCTGCTTTATTCAGGGCATGATAAAGCGGCGCTATTTTCATAAAATTTGGACGGGCAGCGGCGATAAGATGGATTATTTTTTTCATTTATTATGCTCTATTTTATGAGGTGGAAAGTTTTTTTGTGGCCTCTGCCTCGGTTTTATCAAGTTCGTTATTTATATAGCTAATCAGCAATATAATGAAGGCTATTATATAATAATATAAATCAAGATACGCCTGAGATAGCGTTAGGCCGTTGAAGGCGTAGCCTATAATGCTGAACTGTAAATAGTATAAAGCCGTTGTTGCCCATTTTAAATCTTCTCTGTCTTTTGCCTTTTTTGATATTTTATTGGCGGATATGACGGCGGAAATCATCAGCAGGAGATAGAGGAATAATCCGGCATATCCCTGTTCCTCTAATACGCCAAAATAATTGCTGTGAACCGCGCGGTTTTTATCAATGCCGGCCATATATTTATAATAATAGGGTTGATAGAAACGGGCATGAAAACCATTGCCTAAGACGGGCCTTTCTAAAGAGAGCTGTACGGCGTATTTCCACTGAACAATTCGTGATGACGCGGAATTATCTTGTTCATAATTTTGGATAGACTCCATGCGATTTGTCCAAGAGGCTGGCATGAAAGCCAACACCAACAAACCAAAAACACCTATAATGCCGCCAATAACTATTTTATGCTTCGTTCTGAGTAAAAAGGCCAAACTCACGGCGGCAATACCAACAAATCCCCCCCGTGATTGGGTGCCCAAAATACAGATGAAAGACAGTAATGTACTGAGATAAACACCGATCCGAAGGATCTTTCGATCAAAGAGGGCTTTTGTGGCATACATCAGGGGGATCACGAGAATTACGGCAAGGGCGAGGTCGTTATTCTCCCCCCATGCGGTGCTAGGGGCCCCCCAAATTCGAGCTGAACCCCCTGTTAGAACAGTGAATATGCCGCCTTTTATAGACGTAAATCCCACGGACAAGACATAAACCCAAATTGCCGATACGATCCAATGTTTACGATTCAAAAATAAGAGCATAAAAAGAATAAACAACATATTTTTGGTAAAATCTAACCAGATAGGGAAAGAGAGATCAAAGGATACAGCGAATATCGTAGACAGGCACGTCCATAGGTAGAATATAAGCATAATGACAGCGATAGGGTGAAAAATGGCTTTTCTTGCCTGCTTGGCATTAAGGATGACACTTAAGATTGTTGCTACCGCTATGAAATTTAAGATAGGTAAATCATAAATCCAGCCATAGGATTCTTTATGAGGGTTCATGATTGAGAGCCACAGCCAGCCTAAAATCCCAATTTGAGGCTTTCGTAACGTTGCAATGATGACACATATTATCGCAGAAAAAATAAAAATATCGCGCATGTGCTAGTTTCTATCATGATGTTGGGATTTGTTTTTTTCTTCTTCTTCTTCCTTTGCAATCTCATTATCTTTCTTATAGGCCCAATATATCGTGTAAAAAACGCCTAAGTTAAATAATAAGAATAATAAGTTGGCAATGATGCCTTTGAATGAAAACAAATTTTTATCCCAATGGTTATTTCGTTAATTTAGCAGATAACATCAATATATTAATAAAGCATATAAACAATAGAAATAAACAATTTAGGCGTTGTTTACGGTGGCTATTGGGGAATTTCCTTACTGTTACCTTCGATATTGGACGACGACTTATCTTTTGACGTTGTTTTCTCCAACAGCCAGTGAGCCGTATTTTCTGCGGCCTTTATACGCCATTTCTCTGTTGAAAAAGTGTGATCCGTCTCCGCAATATCAATTCGGCAAGATATTTTTTCTGCGATGGCTGCCCGCCATTTTCTATCTTTGACAATCAGGTCATCAAATTCACGTGCGACGAAGTCATGTTCACTTTGCAGTAACAGCGCCTTCCCTTGGAAATTTTGCAAACTGGTTAACATGCGTTCTGGAAAAAGGGGCTGCGATCCCTTGGGAGAGGCGGATGCCAGATCAGATGGTCGTGAGGGCGTCTTAGGGGAGCTGAGGGATTTTTTGATATTTGACACGAGATGAGATAAGGCGGATTGGGCTTTAAACTTCCCAGAAAATATTTTTCTCCAGAAATCAGCTTCTTTTAACCGATGGAGATAATAATGTTTGATATAGGCTTTTGCCTGTCCCGCTTCTGATCGTACCCAGGGGTTCACGAGAATAATATGTGACACGGACTTATGATCGGTTCCGCCAAGCAGGAGAGAAGAGGCCCCTTCGCAGGCGCCCCATAGGGCGATCGTTTTAATGGTTTTTTCCCGTTTCAGGAATTCATCAATGGCATAATGTATGTCAGATGAGACATTTTCAAAACCAGGGAATTGACCATCGCTGTCGCCAATTCCTTGGTAGTCAAATCGCATAACGGGGATGCCCCGCTTCGCACAATAACGGGCCATATGTATATATTGACGATGAGAGCCGATGCGATATTGCGGCCCCCCGACAACGATCAACAAACCGATGTTTGTTGCCATCTTCTCAGGGCTATGAATAATCCCTACCAGTTGTTTTTTCGCTGCGTTCATAAAGGTGAAGGCATCTTCTTTAAAAATCATTGGGCTTAATCTTTGTTATCGTTAATAATTTTTACTTTAGTTCAATAAGACTTTTTTACTTTAGTTCAATAAGACTTGGGTGAATAATCTTTTCTTTCTTTTTTGGTGCTATAATATTTTTAATTATATGTTTAAGTAAAATTTACTAACAATATTTTGGCAGGTGGTAGTAAAATAGGCATATATATATGTGTTCGACCTAATAAACAGAACCACCTCAATGCTCCCCAAAAAAAATCGTTAAGTCGGTCATTTTGCAATGTGATATTCACTGAGTCTCTGTGGTTTATTTAAGATTAATAGATTTGTCAGAACACGTAATTTGGCATTATAGGTGCCGGTTTTATTGACTTAAATCAAGTATAGTTAGAAAGATGATTGTTCCATCCTCGCTAGTTTAAAACGTTAACCATTTGGTAATGAACAACGCAGCATTCTGTAACGCAAGAAAAACATTAACCCTAAACGGCTTGTATTATATGCTTAATTATATAGGCCATTACACTAGGATAGTAAGATGCTTAAATGGTTAAATAAATTTGGTATTAGTGTTAGAATTCTAACAGCAATATCTCTCACCTTTGTCTTATTTCTAATTTTCTCAATTGATAAAATGGTAAATTTTTATCAAGTTTCTGCCCAAATGGAAACGCTTCAAACGCTTACCCAATTCACCCCTGATATTGGCGGGCTTATACATGAGCTGCAAAGAGAGCGTGGAACTTCAGCGGGATATATTGGGTCAAAAGGATCACAGGCTTTTACGACAAAAATTAATGAGCAACATAAATCCACAGATAGCAGTTATATCATTTTTAATGAGAAGATGTCTAAAGTGGATTTGCCGTCTATAAGTGATGATCTTGTCACGAAAACAGCGATAGCCGTTAAAGCCTTAAGTCAGTTGAGCGCAAAACGGAATGCTGTCACGGATATGAAGTTGACCGTAGGGCAAATGGCGAAATATTATACGGGAACGATCTCTAAACTTTTGGATATGATTAAAACGGTTGGAAACACCACCACCAATTCTGTGCTATTGCGGGATATTACAGGTTATGTCGCCTTACTAGAGGCGAAAGAAAGGGCCGGCATTGAACGAGCCATGGGGGCCGATGGGTTTTCATCTGGTGGGTTTAGTGATGGCGTATATAAAAAATTCGTGGGCTTGATCGCGCAACAAGAGGCTTTCTTAAGCGTTTTTAATGCCAATGCGAATGCCGATATAAAGACTTATTTTGCTTCCATTATGCAAGGACAAATTATTTCTAAGGTTGATGAAATGCGGGCCGTTGTCTTCAAAAATTATCACGATGTTTCTGCAAGTGGTATCACGGGGTCCTATTGGTTTGAACTTATTACGAAGAAAATTGACCTATACCATAATGTTGAAGATAAATACGCCAGTTCTATTGGTGCCAAAGCGAACGCCCTTGCATCCGATGCCAAGGCAAATTTTTGGGAATTGCTAATTATGTCTCTTTCTTTAGCGGGCGCTATTGGGTTTTTGGCTTTTAAAATTTCCCAGTCAATTACGGTCCCTCTTTATGGTATTCAGCAAAGTATGGCTGAGATGTCCGAAGGAAATCTGGATGTAGACATCCCTAATACTGACCTAGGGGGTGAGATTGGTACCATCGCGAATAACGTTTTAGGATTTAAAGAAGGTGCCATAAGGCAAAAGAAATTGGAAGAAGAGGCCAGAGAGGCTGAGACGCAACAACGGCAACTGGAGAAAGAGGCGGACGAAAGAGAGCATAAAAACCGTGAAGAGCAACGTACGCGTGATTTAGAGATTTTAGAGAGACGCGAGGAACGTGCTAAAAAAATGGAAAGTTTGATTGCGCTCTTTGATACTGATATCTCAACGGCACTTCAAGGGATGTCTGCCATGTCAGCACAGCTTCTAAGTTCAGCGAGTGGGATGGAGGGAATTGCGGATAGAACGGGTGAAAACAGTATTTCGGCCGCTGCCGCAGCGGAGGAATCCACGACTAATATCAATACAGTAGCCTCTGCATCCGAAGAAATGTCCGCGTCCGTTAATGAAATTAGTCGGCAACTTTCTCAGTCAACAGATATTACCCTGCGTGCCGTTGAACAAGCAGGTAAAACCAAAGAGACAATGACGACCTTGTCTGGTACAACTACTTTGATTTCGGATGTTGTGAAACTTATTAATGATATTGCGGCGCAGACAAACCTTCTGGCCCTTAATGCAACAATTGAGGCCGCAAGAGCGGGTGAATCAGGTAGAGGTTTTGCGGTTGTTGCGAACGAAGTCAAAACGCTTGCAACACAAACATCCAATGCGACAGAGGAAATTAGCAAGCATGTGGCAGCCGTGCAGAAATCTTCTGAAGAGGCGGTTACGGCTGTTGAGAATATACGTAGTATCATTGTTGAATCGAATGATATCGCAATGGTTATTTCTGCTGCTGTAGAACAACAAAATGCGGCAACTGCAGAAATTAATAGAAATGTCTCAGAAGCGGCTAAAGGCTCGCAAGATGTTACGGGCGTTATCGTTGATGTCTCTACAGGGGCGGCTCAGACTAAAGATATTGCGGTAGATGTGAATAGCGCGGCAAATGAAGTGAGTAATAACGCCAAGACAATATCTTCCGTGGTTGAAGGATTTCTTGAAAATATTCGCGCCCTATAAGAGAAATTTTGGGCCTATATTTTGGGCCTATATATTGTAGCTATTTTCCCCTAGCGATGTTAATCGGTAGGGGTTTTCTACTTCCTAAAAGTCAGATGTCATTATAGCCTATTGTGATTAAATACTCGGCAAAATAGAGGTCATGCTTTAATATCTGTGATAGGATACCACCTCGCATTTCAAGAAGGCAGCTTTCCCAATCCGTAAGTGTCACACAATTTTCCCCTGCAGCTTTTGTCTGGTTTAGCAGTATCTGATGACAATTATCGTGGTCATCTATCGTATAGTTAAAACGCGCCATAATTTCTTCTTCATTGATGAAATGTCGTTCTAGCTTTACACAGAATAACTGCCATTTTTTTTCGCAAGCCCCTATATCTTTTGATATATAGCCTGTTGACATATCATTCAATATTTCCACAAGTTCAGCATGCTCAGCATCAATATCATTATGCCCTATTTTAAATGCCGGAGATAATACAAGCTTATCCATCAAAAATTTTCCATAAAAATATTTTAAGTTGAATTAATGATATTGTAGAATGTTTTCTAAGTTATTATATTTAAGTATAAAAGCACCGTTGTCGAGGAAAAAACACTAGATTCAGCCATTATATAGTATATTCTATTGCATAAGGGATTATTGACCATACTTTCTTCGATATAAGGATGTTTTTAGCCTGATTATACGCTTAACCCTTAGTGCTTAACTCTTAATGCTTGTTGCTTAATTGATTGGAAATCCACTATCCTATAAGTAATCAATTTTTTAGAAATATTTGAGGAAAAATAAAATGGGAAAAATAATTTCTAGGATAAGTATTTTCTTAGCCACAGTATTTCTAATATCCTGCGGGCAACAGGTAAAAATAGCTGCGGTTCCGCAATATAAGGTGGAAATTAAAAGAACAAGTTATGGTATCCCCCATATCACGGCCAATGATCTCGGCAGTCTTGGATTTGGCGAAGGGTTTGCTGCCGCTCAAGATCATGTCTGTAATATTGCAGATGCCGTCCTTGTCGCACGCGGGGAACAAGCGAAATATCGTGGAGTTGGGGCGAATGATAAATACGTTATGAGTGATATTATGTTGCGGGCATTGGGGATCTATGCGCGTGCTGAAGTTGATTTTTTAAATCAATCAGAAGACAGTCAAGAATGGTTCACAGGTTATGCCTCAGGCTATAACAAATACATTCAAGACGTCGGACGGGATAATCTGACATCTTGGTGTCAAGGCGAAAAATGGGTCAAGGAAATTTCACCGCAAGACGTTTTTGCCAGAATTCTCATGCTCCCTCAGTCAACTATAAAAATGGCGAGTATGATCGTATCAGCAGCCCCGCCAAATATGAAGAAGGCCGCAGGGCTAAAACGTCACGATGACGTCTGGAATAAACAGCACCATGCCCAGTCACAGCTACTTAGCAAGTCAATGGAAGAAGCCCTCAACAATCGCGATATGGGGTCTAATGGCTGGGCAATAGGCAAGGATAGAACAGAAAATGGCCATGGTATGTTATTGGCAAATCCCCATTATCCCTGGATAGGTAAAAACCGCTTCTGGGAAAAACATCTTATTATTCCCAGGAAGATGAATATATATGGCGCGGGGCTTATCGGCATACCAGGCGTTGGCATTGGCTTTAATGAGAATGTCGGCTGGACTCATACGGTAACGCCGAGTAGCCGCGTTTTATTTTATACCTTAGACCTCGTGCCTGGAGATCCGACCAGCTATTATTATGATGGCAAGCCGCGTAAAATGTCCTCAAAAACCGTTAAAATAGCCGTAAAAGCAACAGATGGTAAGATTGTGAGCAGGGAGCATACCGTATGGTTCAGTCACTACGGGCCAATGGTAAGTCTTCCGAACGCGCCTTGGACAACTAAAAGGGCGCTCACGGTACGCGATGCTAATTTTACAAACGATAATCTCTTTGCGCAGTGGAAAGATATGGGGCTGGCCAAAAATATGGAGGCCTTTAAAAAAGCCTTGCGGAAATGGAGTTCCAGCCCCTGGATTAATACGATAGCCACGAGCCGTGATGGTCAGGCTTTTTACATTGACGGATCGAATGTGGGGCGGTTGAGTGATGAGGCTATAGCCTTGTGGCGTGACCGGAAACAGCATGATCCGCTGACCAAAAAACTCTATCACGACAAGAAAATCATTTTATTGGATGGCAGTGACAGCCGTTTTGAGTGGCAAAACCACCCCGAATCCAGAATGCCGGGCGTCGTCCCCTATATTGAACAGCCAAAGCAGGCGAGAAGCGATTATGTTTTTAACGCCAATGACAGCTATTGGCTCACCAATGCGGCCCATCCGCTGAGCGGCTATTCGCCTTTGTTCGGTAAAGAAGAGACGGGGCGGAGTCTGCGCACGCGCATGAATGCGATCCTATTAAGCGATACCAGCGCTACTGGTGCCGCAGGGCTGGATGGCAAATTTTCACTGAAAGAGCTGCAAAAGGCTCTTTTTGATGATCGTAGTCTCGCGGCGGATTTATTGCGGGATGATCTGGTCACGGCCTGCACCCTTCAAAATTCCGTCAAGATCGCCGATAAGGTCATTGACCTTTCCGAGGCATGTGCCGCCCTAAAAGGCTATAATAAACATCTTAATCTTGAGAGCAAAGGGGCCGTATTATTTCGGGAATGGATCACGCGCTATTCTTATTCTGACATGATCGACAAGGGCGCGTTATTTGCGGTTTCTTTTGATCCAAAAGACCCGGTGAATACGCCCCGTGACCTGTCTGATAAAAATCTCGCCCTCAAAAATCTTGGGTTAGCCATACTCGTCATGAAACGGGCTAATTTGGCGCTCGATAGTAGCTTGGCTGATACCCAATTTGCCTATCGCGGCAAAGAAAAAATCGCCCTGCATGGGGGCTTTGGCAAAGAAGGGGTCGCCAATGTTATCGCCCAATGGGGGGCATATGGCCCAACAGCTGAACAGCAAGTGAGGGGTAAAAAAATTACAGATAGTCCCGGGCTTACCGATAAAGGATACGTCATTACTGGCGGAAGCAGTTTCATCTTAAGCTTGAGCTATACGGATAATGGGCCCGTCGCGGAAGCCATCATGACCTATGGTCAGTCTGGTGATGCCACAAAAGCGGAATATACCGATCAGACAAAATTATTTGCGAAAAAACAATGGCGCCCTGTCCTTTTTAAAATGGATGACATAAATAAGGACATTATATCATCAATAATATTGACAGGGCCGAGGCCAGACTAAGGGTAATAGGCGGGCAAACGATGTCTTCATGGATGGTCTATATTTTAAAATGCCGGGATGGCAGTTATTATACGGGCATTACCAATGACTTGAAAAAGCGCCTATGGGATCATGAAAGTGGCGCAGGGGCGAAATATACCCGTGGGCGGGGGCCATTTGAGGTTGTTTTTAGCGAGCCGCATGACAATAGAAGTGAGGCCTCAAAACGAGAGTTTCAACTTAAAAAATTAACCCGTAAAGAGAAAGAAAATCTCATTCATTTAAGCGAATAATGCCGCTTTCCATGATAATTTTTTTCGCCTTATAGAGTTTGCCGATGGCCTTTTTATAGTTGGACTTGCTCACATGAAAGGCGGCATGGATGGTGTCAGGCGTGCTTTTATCAGTTAGGTTGCTGACACCGCCATTTTCCTTCAAATAGGCAAGAATCAGTTCCGCCAATTCCCCGGGCAGCTCATTGCCAGCCTTTTGAAGGGTGATATTAATACGATCATCTTCCCGGGACTGCCCCATATAGCCTGTAATTCTGTCACCTATAGTAAGGGGCCGAACGACCTCATTATTATGGATAAGGCCAAGGTGACTGCCGTCAATGATGGCTTTATAGCCAAGGTCACTGCGGCTTGCGATCAACAGATCCACGTCTTGCTGAGCCGTAAATTTGCCCGCATTCAGTTCAGATAAATGGCGGCTCAGGAGGGAACTAGCGGCAATCCTATTGGTCACGTCCAGATAGACATAAACCACATAAGATCGTCCGACTTCCATGGGAACACGTTGTTCTTTAAACGGCACCAGCAGGTCTTTCATCAGGCCCCAATCCAAAAAAGACCCAAACTCGCTTTTTCCGACGACAGTCATATAGGCGCACTGGCCAACCTCGGCATAGGGGATTTCCGTGGTGGCAATAGGCCGGTCTTCAGAATCCAGATAAAGAAAAACATCTAAGGATGCCCCAACTTCCCACTTGGACGGGTCTTCGGGAAGATAGCGTTCCGGCAGGAGAATTTCTTCTTGGCCGTCATCGTCCAGATGCTGTCCCAAATAAACACCAAAATCCACATGTTTTAGAACAACCAAATTATGTGTTTTGCCAATTTCAAGCATATGATTTAGCCTTAAAAAATATTATCAATAGGGGTATGCTTCTACAGTTAAATAGGCTCAAAGTCGAGTGCGGTGATCGGATTTTACCTGAGCCTTGGCGTTTTGATAAAATCAGGAAAGAATGGGGATAAAATCAAGGAGGGGGAGACGGGAAGAGATCGTCGCTATAGCCTCGCAAATAATAGAATAAAAGGCCAATCCATTCATGGGCGGCATAGTCTAACTCATTAAGATACCGGCCCGCATTTGGGCCGTGCAGGGCTAAGACTTTTAAATCGCTGCGATAATCCACGGGATAGGGCTGTATGTTAATGCCTTCTTTTCGATAGGCCCCGACAGCCCTTGGCATATGAAAGGCCGATGTGACCAGAAGCCAGGTGCCATCTTCCTTGTCTCTGATAAGTTTTTTCGCCTCCAGGGCGTTGGTATGGGTATTATATGATTTATCGTCAAAGCGAATACGGGTGAGGTCTATGCCCGCCTCGGCGAAGAATTTTCGCGCCACACTTACCTCAGATAGCATATTCTCAGGATGCGTCCCGCCGCAATATATTATGGGCAGATTTGGAAAAATTCGCGCCAATTTCGCCGCTTGAATGAGCCGTTCTGCCGCGCCGTCCAGGGTCACTTGGTCGTGTATTGTGCTGTATTTTAACCGCTCCGCACCGGCAAGGACAATGATCCCGCTGTAGGGGCTATGGTTGACGTCATTGCTATAGGCCGAAAAACGGGCCTCTAACGGCACCAACAACAGGTTGGTCAAGGGGCCAAACATCATCAAAGAATACAGGGTTAAACAGGTCAGAAGCGTCCCAAGGCCCAAGCGGCGCCGGCCTTGCCATATAAGAATGACGCCGAGCAATATCAGGACGAAGAGCAGATTACTCGGCTGCAGGAAGAGCCATAGCGTCCGTGACATGATATTATCCCAGGCCAATATAGGTATCCTTAATTAATATGGTGATATTGCTTATACCAATGAACGAATTTTGGAATGCCTTCTTGAATTTTGGTTTTAGGGTCAAAGCCCAAATCTTTTTGGATGGCAGAGATATCTGCGGCGGTTTCCTTGACGTCACCCGGCTGAATAGGCAGCAAATTCAGGTCTGCTTTTTTGCCCAAACATTCCTCCAAAACCTTAATCATATCCAGAAGCTGCACCGTATCATTATTGCCGATGTTATAGACTCTATGGGGGGCGTTTGAGCCAATGGTATGCATGGTGCCATCATCTTTTGGGGGATTATCAAGGCAGCGGACGATGCCATCAATAATGTCATCAATGAAGGTGAAATCCCGCAGCATATCGCCGTGGTTAAACACAGGGATCGGCTCCCCGGCTAATATTTTCTTGGTAAATATCCACATGGCCATATCGGGCCGGCCCCAAGGGCCATAAACAGTAAAGAACCGCAGGCCAGTTTGCGGCAACCGAAACAAATGGGCATAGCTCTGGCTCATCAATTCATCAGCCTTTTTGGTGGCGGCGTAAAGGGATACAGGATTATCAACCCGGTCATCCACACTGAAAGGCATGTTCTTATTGCCGCCATATACCGAAGAGGAGGAGGCATAGACAAGATGCTCAAAACCATCCAAATGACGGCAATATTCCATCACGCTCAAATGGCCGATTAAATTTGATTGGGCATAGGCAAAGGGATTGGTCAGGGAATAGCGCACCCCGGCTTGTGCGCCCAGGTGAATGACCTTAGTTACCTTATGGTGATCAAGGGCGGCTTTTAAGCTGTCAAAATCGGAAAAATCCAGCCTTAAAAAAGTGAAGGCCTTGTGGCTTTCTAGCTCGGCGAGGCGGGCCTTTTTTAACGTAACGTCATAATAATCGTTAAGGTTATCAAGGCCAATGACCTCTTCCCCGCGATTTAAAAGTAATCTAGAGACATTAAATCCGATAAATCCGGCGGCACCAGTTACAACAATAGCCATTTATATTCCTTGCCTGCAAAAAAAGGTTGTTTTATGAGTTATCTTCTAGCGAGATAGCCTTGTCAAATCCTTAAAATTCTTCTGCACTGTAAAAAAAAGTTTTTTTTGTGAAATCATCGTTGCATGTTAGATCAAATCTGATTATGTTGCGGCAACTTTTAGATAGTCACCTGTCTAATGGGGTGTAGCCAAGCGGTAAGGCAACGGGTTTTGATCTCGTCATGCGCAGGTTCGAATCCTGCCACCCCAACCATTTCTTAAAATCTAAATAAAATCAACAACTTACAAGATATTCAGAATCAAAGTTAGGGCATGTTTTTAGGGCATGTTTCTAGTTTATACGATAACCTTTGTCCCCGATAACTACTCCTATGTATTTTAACACTGTTAGCGCAAATTTAAGGATAAATAATCAAATGAGGAAAGGGTGTTTCCTGAATAGGCAATATGATTCGAGTCAGCATAAGAAGGGTGACTATGCCATTTTGCCGAGTAGTGTTAAAAACTCAATCCAAAAATGTAAGTTATCGTGGGATATAATATATTAGCAGTCATTGATTACTAATTTACGCACATTTTTCAATGTAATAATAAATATTTTAAAACTGAATTGGCTGCTCAGTTAGGATGCCATCAGCGTTTTTAAAATATGTGTGTGTAATCCAAAACCCGAGAACTGCAGATTCAACCTCACAATTGCTTTCACCTGGAATTTTAGTTAAATGATCAGAGATATTATCTTCTATCGTATACGCCGGTGCCGGAGCTTTACCGTGTCATGGCATGGAAATGTCTGCACAGGGATAAACCGGAGTCCTTGCCTGTGCCCCAAAACATCAACGAAGTCTGGTCGATGAATTTTTGCGCCCTGAGCGGAGCCAAGACGTCGTCTTGGACGGCATGATCAGCTCTCTGATGGCCGCAGTATTCGGCTATTTAACGTCATTGATGACGATAACCGACAAGGCTTGGGCATTGTGTTGGTTTTTCCCTGCCCGTAAGTCGTGCTGTTCGCGCTCTGGATCAGATCATTGAATGGCGAGGCGGCCATCTGTCATTCGCTGGGACAACGGCCCGGCTCGCGAAGCAGGCGGTTACGCCAATATATCAGCCATTTGCTTGGCAGTTGGGCGCAGGACCGGGGCATCAGCTTACAGTTCATTCAGCTAGGCAACCCGCCACAAAATGGCTATGTAGAGCGCTATAACCGCAAAGCGCCTTCTACCCCCTTAAAAGAACTTTGCGGAATAGAGTTTAAAACGCGCGGGCTCGCTTGTATAATTCTTGCTTTGTCAGGGTGAAATCGCTGTCCACCCATTCTCCCTCTATATTTTTGAGGGTTTGGCCTAGTTTGGGGCCTGGTCTCCTGCCGGCTTTGATGAGGGTGCGGCCCGATAAGGGAAAGATTGGGATGGGCCAGTTTTCTGCATAATGCAGCATATCCCGGCCAGACGGCATTTCTGCCTTTGCCCAATATTCCAGCAAGGCAAAGATAAAAACGTCGCGCCCTGCGTCATATATGGCCTTGCGCATGTTTTTTTCGCTCATATCCTGGGTGATGATCACGTCATGCCCCCCGTAACGGGCCAGAATATTTGATTGCTTATTGGATAGCTTTAAATGGCGGCCTATATTTTGCCCCCCCTTGACCAGCAAGCAAGACAGGCGGCCTAAGATATCGCACCGCCCCAATGTTTTTTCCAAGGTGACAAAATTTTTGAATTTTTTCAAATCATGAGGCATTGGCAGGATTTTATCCAAAATGCCGCATTCTGCCATAACCGCCATAATCGGTATCACATAGTCAGCCTTCAGTGTTTTGAAGAGTTCTTGGGCCAAACGCTCCCCAGACAGATTATCAATCAGATTTTTCTGGGCAATACAGGCCGATAAGCCCTCGGGGTCCAGTTCCCCCTGCCCGATTTGGGCGGAGAACCTAAAAAACCGCAAGATACGAAGCGCGTCTTCCTTGATACGTGCCTCAGCATTCCCAATGAAGCGCGTCCGCCGCGCCATCACGTCACCAAAGCCGCTGCCCAACTGTTTCAGGGGATCATTCAAAGGCTCATTCAAGGGGTCATAAAGACTGCCGTCACCATCAAGATACAGGGCGTTATAGGTAAAATCCCGGCGCTTGGCATCTTCTCCCCAGTTATCGGTGAAGGCCACCGTCGCATGGCGGCCATCGGTTTCCTCATCGCGGCGTAATGTGGTGATTTCGAAATTATTTTTATCCATCACGGCGGTGATCGTGCCATGCTTAAGGCCCGTGGGGATCACCTTAACATCTGCCTTTTCAAGCCGTGCCATGGCCTCTTCTGGTGAGAGGCTGCTGGCAAGGTCAATATCAGAAATATCCCGCCCAAGGATCGTATCCCGAACGCAGCCCCCCACCATACGCACCTTCAATCCGTCCTGATTAAGGATATCAAGCAACCGCACAAGCGCCGGATTCTTGAGCCACGAATGGACGTTCAGGTCAAGCCTCTTGAGGACTTTCATGACAGGGTTCCATTGACAAGCTTGGCGAAGCGCACCAGCATCGCCGCTGTTGCTCCCCAGACATGATGTTTGTCATTCATCAAGACGTAATAATGGCGTTCCTGCTCATTCCAGACCCGGCTTTGCAGTTCATGGTTTTCTTCATTTAGGATATAATCAAGGGGCAATTCAAAAGCCTCCTCGACTTCGCCCTCATCCAAGAAAAGACGATAATCGGGGGATATAATGCCAACCACAGGGGTAATGACATAGCCGGTGACGGTTTCATAATCCTCCATAGCGCCGAGGATTTTAATGTGAGACTGCGCAATACCCACCTCTTCTTCGGTTTCGCGCAAGGCCGTCGTCATGGCATCGGCGTCTTCAGGCTCGCACTTGCCGCCGGGAAAGCTCACCTGCCCTGAATGGGTTTTCAAATGCTGCGCCCTTTTGGTGAGCAAAACCGTCATGCCACCTGTGCGGTCAACAAGGGGGATAAGCACCGCCGCAGGCTTCAAGGGTAATTCAGAGGTGTGATAATCCGCATCCGGCCGATATATATTATGATCCCCATCAACGGGCCGCCGCATACACCGCAATTGGGCACTTTGCCGCGCCCGCCCAAGTCCGGGGTCATAAGCCGCGAATATGTCGCTTATTTTTTTCTTCATTCTTTGGCCCCAAGAGGAAAAAACATCCCCGCGCTCCATAGGCCATAGTCATTACCATTTTCTTCAACCATTTGGGCAAGTTCGTAATAAACCGGGCGCGAAATCAGTGCTTCCAACCGATCTCTTACTAAAATATAAGGAGTTGGGTCGCCGTTATCGGCAAATTCAATGCGCAAAGGATGATCTTTATCCAACGTCACCACATCATCAACATTTGTTCTCAACTGTAATATTTGCTTTGGGCCAGCCCCTTCGGCGCGCAGCTCCACAGCCACAAAAGGCGCGTCATCAACACGAATGCCGACCTTTTCCACAGGCGTGACCAGATAATATTTACCATCATCATCATGGCGTAAGATAGTCGAAAATAACTTAACCATCGCCGGCCGGGCGATGGCAGAGCCCATATAATCCCAACTGCCATCCCGTTTGATATGCATATCAATATCACCGCAAAATTCTGGATTCCACAGATGAACCGGCGGCAGGCCTTTCTTGCCGGAGGCGTTCATGGCCTCTTTGGCAAACAAATCAGGGCGGAAGGACGCCGAAGATAGCGGGGGTTTTTCTTTTGTCATAGCTATATTATAGGTATTTCATATGACAATTTGAAGGCCTTTAGGGTAATTAAATTTTAGAGACCATACCCTTCACACCTTTGAGAGACTCTGAAACCAGTTCCTGCGCCAGCAAACGGCTCTTGTCCACAGGTCCGGGTAATTCAAGACCCCGCGCAAGATCCCGGGAGAAACCAACCTTTTTATAATAACTTTCATCGCCCACAAGTATAACCCGGCTATGTCCAAGTTCTCTGGCCCGATCCAAACCGTGCCTCATAAGCTTTAAGCCAAACCCTTGCCCGCGACAGTCTTCAGCAACGGCAATGGGGCCAAGCAATAACGCATCAAGAGTGTCTCCTTCGCCCTTAATAAGCACGGGCCAAAATTGCAATGTCGCCTTCATATGGCCATCTATACGCCCGACAAATGACAGTTCTGACAGGGGTAAAATTCCGTCTCGCAAGCGATAGGCTGTTTTATTCATTCTATCCACGCCAAAGGCTTCATCGAGCATAACCGCGACTTTTGAAAGATCATTCGTTTTTTGCGCTTTTATACAGAACATTATTTGGAAAATCTCTAATAATTCAATTATTATGCATTTAACATAATTAAAATTATAGAGCAAGTGGAATGATCTCACCACAATAATAAATCATAAAAAAGGCGGAACATAGGTTCCGCCTTAGATTTGGGTAAAATATTATATGTTGGTTTTAAAAACCTACCAATCGACTTGGAACCGTGCCCCGATGGCATTGATGCTATTGCTTGTTAGGCCAGTACTATCTTTCACTTTTGAGTGAGAATAGTTGGTCATAATCCGCGCATAATTGTTCAAATGCCAGTTCACGCCAATCAGAATTGTATCCTGTTTTTTACCAAATGTTTCGTGTGTGAGATCAATAACGTCATAACGCGCGGCAATTTGCCATGCGCCCATGCCGCCTTCATTGACAGGGCTCTTCACTTTTACGCGGCCCATAGAGCCTTTATTCGCGTGGTAAGAGCGGCTTTCGCCGGTAATGAAATAGCTCAGTGACACATAGCCACCCTTATAGCTTGGATCTTTTGTGGTCCACGTTTCTGTTACGGCAAGCGTATCTTTCATCCAAGCCCATTCGGCTTGCGCGGAGAATGGCCCCATGATAGTGGCCGCTTCAAGACCGAAGAAATTTTCTTTGGTAATATTAAATTTAGTGGATGATGTATATTTATGTGACTGATGGTTATGGGGACGTTGACTGTAGCCATGGTGATAGACAGCACCATTTTCAGAGCGACTGAAGAAGGAGGCTCCTAAATGAACTTTGGCTGCTTCCCCAACATTTGGACTGAATGTCGCCCGCGCCGCAAATAAATTTTTGTCATTCTTGCTTGCATTGGTTGACCCAAAGCCTTCAAAGAAATAACCCGCATTCAATGTCCAGTTTTTACCACCAGTTCCCAAGGCGAAACCTACGCGGCGGTCAAGATGGAAGGCATCTGTAAAGCTCGCACGTTCCATGAACGTAATATAGCGTGAAGAAGTTTGCTCTTCCAATGAGTTCATATGTTTGAACTGACCAACTTTTATGGAAATAGGTTTAAATTTATACTGTATATAAGCATCTTTAACCGTCGTTTTATTGCCTTCGAAGTCTGCTTCAAATTTATATTTTACATTTTTGAAGACGATACCCTCGATACCAAGGCGTGCTGTGCGAACTTCTGTCCCGTTAATTTTACCAGAAGGGATATTATTTCCCGCGCCATCATCTACAGATTCAGAACCATAATCAAAATATAGACGTCCCCGAAGCTTCATTTTGAATTTGCCATCTCTGCTGGCAAGCTCAGGTGCGCCTTTCCATTTAACTTTTAAGTCAGGGGCATGCTTTTCAGCCTTTGCACTGTTTGCTTCAAGTTCAGATACTTTCTTGCTCAATGCCTCAATCTGAGATTTCAGATCTTGGAGAGACTGTGCAGAAGCCGCTGGTGTGAATGCGACGCTACATAATGCTGTTGCGGCCAATAAGCCAATAATGGGTTTCCTCGACATAATGATTTTTCCTTTTGTGAAAACACTAATGATTTTTTTATACTACCTTTAAAGAGCAACTCTAAAAGTCACTTTCAACGCCATGAATATCGGGATTTAGTGTCAGTATCATGTATTATTTATTACATAATTGTGACGCCTTAATATGCAAATTTGTTAACGACATAATAAAGTATATAGCTTGATATATATCAAAGTAATTATAACCGCAGAGTGCCATCTTGAAATGCAGTTTAAGACTTTGAAAATAATAGATTTGAAAAATCAAACTTAAAACCCACCTAAGTCATAAAACCTACAAACGAAAAATTAGCCTATGTAATTCTTTACACTCAAAAGGATAAAAATATGTTTGGACATCTTAAAAATAAAATTATCTACGCCCCCCCTGATCACAAGCATGTTACTCGTATGTGCCAGTGCATCATATGCACAAGGAGATGCGGCTGATTATAAGCAGAAAATAATAGATCTTGAGGCAAGAATTTCTAGCTTGGAGCTTTTAAAACAAGAGCTTCTAGATTTAAAAAAGAACCTTGAAGAAAATAAGAAAACAGTTGCCGCAAAAGAAGACAAACTTGATACGGCCTTAAAATCCATTCGCAAAGTAACGTCTGTCAAAGAAAGTAGCCCAAATTCCAAATGGGCCGTTACAGGTTACGCCAATGCAACTTTTGAAACCGTTACTGGCGATGTACCAAGCAGTTTTGGCGTTGGTAGTTATAGCCCCATCTTCCATTACAGGTTTAAAGACTGGATTATGTTTGAAGCCGAATTGGAAACGGTCACAAATGATGCCGGGGCAACCGAAGTGGCCTTAGAATATTCGCAAATTAATTTAATGCTGAATGATAATATGACCTTGGTTGTCGGCAAGTATTTAAGTCCCGTCGGTGCCTTTCAGGAGAGGTTACACCCCGCATGGATCAACAAATCTGTCAATAGGCCCGCTGGCTTTAGCCATAACGGCGTTGCCCCAGGAAGTGATATGGGCCTTATGCTACGGGGCGGCGTACCGTTTCAAGATTTCACCTTTCAATATGCGCTGGCCGTTGGTAATGGCCCCCAATTCGATACTCAAGAGACATTGGGCCTTGAAGGTTTTGGGGCTGATAATGACAAAAATAAATCTCTCGCAGGCCGCATCTCAATACTACATAAATCTTCTCTTGAGGTTGGTTTCTCCTATATGACAGCTGGCCTAAGCGGGCCAGAGGTAACAGATGCGACCTTGACCCGAAAATCTGATTATCGACTTTGGGGAGCGGATGCCACTTATACCAAAGGCCCATGGGATCTTCGCTTTGAGTATCTTCGTTCCAGGGCGACCCCTACTGTGGGCATAGACATGAGGGAAAGAGTTTGGGAGGCCTGGTATGCTCAGGCAGCATATCGGTTATCTGATGTGACCGATAATCCCATCATGAGCAAATTTGAACCCGTCGTGCGTTATAGTGAATATCGAGCTAAAATTGGTAGCGTGCTTATGGGCGTTTCCGAAAAAAGATCAAGTGGTGGTGTGAACTATTGGTTAGCTCCGAGCATCGTGATTAAGGCTCAAATTGAAAGACGTAATTACTTTGTCACAACGCAACCTGACGAAACACGATATCAACTTGAATTTGCCTATGGCTTCTAACTTATTGAAAAGGATAGTAAAATGAAGAATATGAAATATATTATGGCTACGGCATTATTAACCTTTATTTCTGGAGGCATAAGTGCTCATGCGGCTGAAACAGATAAAGAAGATCCGATGCAATTTGCCCGAGGAGCGAAAGCTTGGGGCCAAAATTGTGAACGCTGCCATAACTTAAGAGGGCCAAAGGAATTTTCGGACAGTGATTGGGATACAATTATTACCCATATGCGCGTTCGGGCCAACCTTCCCGGCAATGTCGCGCGGGATATAGGGGTTTTCCTAAAAGCCAGTAATAATGAAAAAGTTAAAGAATAGATATAAAGGATTTTAGTATGGCCTATATTATACCACATAAAATAATGCTTGCTGCGACCTTAGCCGCAAGCTTCCTGATGATAAATTCTGCCAATGCCGCCGACAGTGTTAAAAAGGGTGCCGAGATATTTAACGGAACCTGCATTGCTTGTCACGGGGCTAATGGTAAGGGGGCCTTTCCTGGCGTTCCTGACTTTACGCAAGTCAATGGCCGTTTAAGCAAGCCCGATAGTGTGTTAATAAAACACATTGATAATGGTTTCGAAAGCCCCAGCTCTGACATGGCAATGCCGGAGTTAGGCGGGAATGAAGACCTTAGCGAGCAGGATGTTAAAGATGTCATTGCCTATTTAAGGGCAACCTTTCAACATAAATAGGGCGGGCCTTGGATTTGAAATATATAAAAATGGCTGTTCTTTACAGCCATTTTTTACAACTATTTTGCTCGACGGCGGTAAAGAGGAAGATGTTCATCAGAGGATACTTGATAGGTAACGGAGAAGTCATCAAAGGCCTTTAAGGCATCCTTAATATCCTTACCCGCCTTGATTTCATAGGCATTAAAGCCGCAGCGTTGCATCATAAACAACTGATCCCGCATCACATCTCCTACGGCACGAATTTCATTTGTATAGCCAAACCTATCCCGCAAAATTTTAGCATAGGAATAGCCGCGTCCATCATTAAATGTCGGGAAATTGATGGCAATCACCTCAAAATTATTCAAATCGACATCAATATCTTTTGGATGTTCATCTAATTCAAGTTGCAGACCGACATGACGACCTGAAAGATCCATTTCCTGCCATATTTTCAGAGAAACAATAATATTGCCGTCCGGTAAATCGCCTTCTCCTGAATAGTGAGTCCAGCTATCTTCTATAATGGCTTTATCTTTGATAATTTTCATAATTCTGCCCCCCGCAAGGAAAATTCTTCATAAATAATTTTAAATGGTGCCTCCGTCACGCGCCGGTAAGTATCTATAAAACGCTCCCCAGGTTCCCGAATGTCGATATATATATTTAAAATATTTTCAAGTGCCGGAATAATTTCATCTTCCGAGAATGCCCGTCCGAGGATTTTACCAATAGCCGCATCATCGGTGGCATCCCCGCCCAGGGTGATCTGGTAATATTCAACACCTTTTTTATTAACCCCTAAAATACCGATATGGCCCACATGATGATGGCCGCAGGCATTGATACAGCCGGACATTTTCAATTTCAGTTCCCCCAAATCATAGAGGTAATCCATGTCATCAAAACGCCGCGTAATTTTCTCTGCGATTGGGATGGAACGCGCATTGGCAAGGGTGCAAAAATCAAGCCCGGGGCAGCATATCATATCCTGCAAAGTCCCAATATTAGGATCCGCAAAGCCTGTGACGCATAAATCTTGCCATAAATCATATAACGCCGCCTTCTGAACATCTGCAAAAACCAGATTTTGTTCATGGGTAGACCGAATTTCGCCGAAACTATATTTATCCGCAAGATCCGCAACGCGTAACATCTGGGTGTCAGTAATATCCCCAGGCGGCACGCCGGGCGTCTTTAGAGAAAGCGTAACAATGGCATAACCAGACGTCTTATGATGCTGCACATTTTGCTTATACCAGAAGGAGAAATCCTTATTTTCTTGCAAATTCCGGTCTAAAACAGCGCAAGTATCAGGTAAGGTCACGTAATCCGGATCCGTAAAATGGGCGGCCACCCGATCAATCTCGACCTGATCCAAAATAACGGCCCCTTCTTGGATAAGGGCCGCGAATTCTTCGTCGACCCGCCTTGTGAATTCTTTCTGTTTTAATTCATGAACCAGAATTTTAATACGGGCTTTATATTTGTTATCCCTACGGCCAAACTGATTATAGACCCGCATGATCGCTTCGGTATAGATCAGCAAGTCTTTTTCCGGCACAAAGTCATTGATCAATTTGCCAATCATCGGGGTGCGGCCCATACCGCCGCCCACATAAACTTTAAACCCGATATCACCAGCTGAATTTTTTACCGCCGCATAACCAATATCGTGAAATTGAATGGCGGCCCTGTCCTTATCCGCCCCGGTGAAGGCATATTTAAACTTACGGGGCAGATAGGCAAATTCAGGGTGAAACGTTGACCATTGGCGCATAATTTCAGCATAAGGCCGGGGATCAACATTTTCATCCCGCGCCACGCCCGCAAACTGATCCGCGCTGATATTTCGGATGCAGTTGCCGCTGGTCTGTATGGCATGCATTTGCACCTTGGCAAGATCATCCAGAATAGAGGGAACGTCTTCAAGTTGCGGCCAGTTAAACTGTATATTCTGACGGGTGGTCATATGGCCGTAACCACGGTCATATTTCGTCGCAATATGGGCAAGCATCCGAAATTGCTGCGATGACATAAGGCCGTAAGGTACCGCAACACGCAACATATAGGCATGGATTTGTAGATAAAGGCCGTTTTGCAAGCGCAAAATTCGGAATTCATCCTCCGTTAGCTCGCCCGAAAGTCGCCTTTGTACCTGTCCCCTGAACTGAGCCGCCCGCTCTTCGACAATTTTCTGATCAGCTTCGTTATATTTATACATTCACCTTAATCCAATGACTTCAATTTTATGAAGTATATACACAATTATTATGTGTAATAACCTATTCTACATATATATACGCTATTTTTTACAAAAGACAAGACGACACAAAGTTTTTTATTAAGATAATATTTATATATTAGCAATTAACGATTTATAAATTATTCTTACTTAATATTTAAAATGTAATTTGTTTTCCTCCCCCTAGACTTGGGCGGCCTCATAATTTGAGCCGCCCGTTCTTTTTTCTCCTTAAAAAATATTTCTTTTTCCTTTAGGTTAGATATGATCGTCTTAAAATTAAAAGGCAGATGATGATCAAAAAGAAGATTGGCCCAACATATGATCTTGAACGCCAAATCGGCGGGATAGTGTGCGGCGTGGATGAAGTGGGCCGAGGCCCGTGGGCTGGCCCGGTATTGACCGCTGCGGTAATACTTGACCCAGGCAATATCCCAGTCGGACTGAATGACAGCAAAAAACTTAGCCCAAAAAAACGGGAAGCCCTTTATCCAATAATACTGGAAACAGCCCAAGTTGGCTTTGGCCAAGCCAGTGTCGCCGAAATTGATCACTATAATATTCTGCAGGCAACCCTCATGGCCATGACCCGCGCTGTGGAAAATTTAGCCGTCAAACCTGATCATGCGTTGGTCGATGGCAACAAGTTGCCAAAGTTACATTGTCCTGCGTCGTTTGTCATAAAAGGCGATAGCCAATCACTTTCCATCGCGGCGGCCTCGATTATTGCCAAAGTAAAACGTGATTTATTAATGAAAAAACTTGGTGAAATTTACCCCGAATATGGATGGGATCACAACGCAGGATATGGTACGTCCCACCACCAAAAAGCACTAAGTCTTGTAGGCCCGAGTCGTTTTCACCGCCTGTCTTTTGCGCCAATAAACAAGTTTATTTCTCAAGGAATGACCATAAGATATTGATTCAATTAAAAAAAATACTTGACCAGACTCTCGTAATGATTCAGAATCACCCTCATAAAAAGTGATAAAAACTGAATTAAGTATATATTAGAAAGTCAAGAAAAATGAATACGACCACGAAAAAAAAGGCCGTTACCAAGCATAAAAAATATACCGAACTCCCCCTGGATCAAATACTACAAGGCGATTGTATCGCGCTTATGAATAGCCTTCCTGAAAAATCCGTTGATGTGATTTTTGCCGACCCGCCCTATAATATGCAATTAAAAGCTGATCTTCACCGTCCTGACAATTCCCATGTCAGCGCCGTGAATGATGACTGGGATAAATTTGACAGCTTTGCGGTATATGATGATTTTACCCGGGAATGGCTTACCGCCGCACGCCGGGTCTTAAAAGATACGGGCACCATTTGGGTTATTGGGAGCTATCATAATATTTATCGTGTGGGTTCGATCTTGCAGGATATTGGTTATTGGGTCTTGAACGACATTGTTTGGCGCAAAACTAATCCCATGCCCAATTTTCGCGGCACCCGCTTTACCAACGCCCATGAAACGCTTTTATGGTGCAATAAGGGGGAAGCTTTTAATAAATATACCTTTAACTATGACGCCATGAAGGCCCTCAATGAAGATATACAGATGCGTTCCGATTGGGTTTTGCCCATCTGTTCGGGCAAAGAGCGCATAAAGGTAAACGGCCATAAGGGTCATTCCACGCAAAAACCGGAATCTCTTCTGTACCGCGTCCTCTTATCCTCGACAAATAAAGGTGATGTGGTGCTTGACCCTTTCTTTGGTTCTGGCACAACAGGCGCAGTTGCGAAGAAATTAGGACGTCACTATATTGGCCTTGAAATGGAAGAAAAATATATTTCCCTCGCCACGGACAGGATTAAGATGGTTGAGCCATTGGACGCAGAAGCCATGGAAATAACCCCAGCAAAACGTACTCAGACCCGTATTCCATTTGGAAATTTGGTAGAACGGGGTATGATCAAACCGGGTGAAATTCTACAAGATCCCAGCAAAAGATTTTCCGCAAAAGTACGGGCAGACGGCACTATTATCAGCAAGTCAGACAAGGGATCTATCCACCAAGTTGGCGCCCTCGTTCAAGGCGCCCCTTCTTGTAATGGCTGGACATTTTGGCATACGACCGTAAAAAACAAGCTGGTTCCCATTGATATCTTACGTCAAAAAATGCGCGCTGAAATGCCTTAAATATAAAGCACAAATATGTAACAAGACAGCCCGCGCCGTCACTTCATGGTGCGGGTTTTATTTTTGATTTAAAGACCTGAAATATATATAGTCACCGGACAGTAACATGAACAATGGAGTGCATTATGACGATACCAAGGTTCCACCTTGCCTTTCCCGTAACCGACCTTGAACAAGCGAAGAAATTTTACACAGAAATTCTAGGCTGCAAAGTAGGGCGTCACAGCAAAAACTGGATCGACTTTGATTTTCATGGCCATCAAATTGTTGCCCATTACCATTCAACTATGCCAGAGTGCCCTACATGTGATGTGGATGGGAAACAAGTCCCAATGCGTCATTTTGGCCTGCTCCTTAACCGGCCTGATTGGCAGGAACTGGCCGACAAGCTAGAAAAAGGAAATATTGATTTTCTTATTTCGCCTCATATTCGATTTGAAGGCGAAATCGGAGAACAGGCGACGATGTTTATTCAGGATCCCGCTGGCAATGGCCTTGAATTCAAATCTTTCGCCTCAGATGAGGCAATATTTTCTCTAGATATAAAATAACGATTTCAAAAAAATCATGAACCATAAAAAGGAAAAATATGGCACTCTTACTCCTTATGCCAGATAAAGACACCAGTGAACTGTGCCAGGCTTTGGCCCAAACAGATCCCGATCTGGAGATAAGACAATGGCCCGATGACGGCACCAAGGAAGACATTGACTATGCTATTGTCTGGAATCATCCTATGGGTGAGCTTGCCAAATATCCCAATTTAAAAGTTGTCGCCTCTTATGGGGCTGGCGTAGACCACATATTGAAAGACCCCGATCTTCCCCCGCAAATCACTATAACGCGCCTTGTGGATGATCGTTTATCGGGGCAAATGGCAGAATATGTCGCGGGGGTTATCTTAAATCAGAGATTGCGCCTGACGGAATATCGGGAATATCAGGCCGCCCGTATCTGGGCTCCAAAGCCATTACGCCCCGAAAATAATGTCTGCATTTTAGGCTTGGGTAAGATTGGGCAAGAGGTCGCCCGCTATCTGGCCGCCTTAAATTTCACCGTTTGTGGCTGGAGCCAAAGTCCAAAAGATATTGACAAAGTCACCACATTCTATGGCGAAAATTCCTTAAACGCGGCCCTTCAGGATGCCGATTATATTGTCTGCCTCTTGCCCCTAACCCCAGATACGGAAAATATTCTTGATAAGGCGCTGTTTAACAAGGTTAAAAAAGGCGCCTATCTGATCAATGCGGGCCGAGGCGGTCATCTGAATGAAGATGACCTATTAGAGGCTCTCTACCAAGGACAGCTTAGGGGGGCTTGTCTTGACGTCTTTAAAAAAGAACCCTTGCCGATTGATCATGCTTTTTGGAAACATCCGAGAATTTCTATAACGCCCCATAACGCCAGTATGACAGATATGAAACAAGCCGTAGAGCAGTTCTATAAAAACTACATAAACATGAAGAATAACCGGCCTTTATTAAATAGCGTCGATCGCACCACAGGATATTAAGCCGAGGCCCAGAAACAATCCCTGTGAACCATTACAGTAATAATCATTGCATAGGCTATAGCAAACTGTTAGTTTGCGCTCGAAATTGAATGTTCTTTGCAAAGGTTTGAAAATGAAAATTGATGGTAACAACATCCGTATTGGGAATGTTATTGAACACCAGGACGGCCTGTGGGTTGCGGTAAAAACCAGTCATACCCAGCCGGGAAAAGGTGGGGCGTACCTCCAAGTTGAATTGAAAAACCTCCGGGATGGCCGTAAATTAAATGAACGCTTTCGGGCGGCTGAAAAAGTCGAACAGGTGCGTCTGGAACAAAGAAACCATAGCTATCTCTTTGAAAATGCGGACATGTATACTTTCATGGACATTGAAACTTACGATCAAGTTGAACTTAGTAAAGATCTCATCGGTGAAAAAGCCGCCTTCTTGCAAGACGGCATGGAAGTGGTTATTGAATCCCACGACGGCAGTGCCTTGGGCGTTAGCCTGCCGCAAAATGCCATTTATGAAATAACCGAAACCGAGCCTGTTCTTAAAGGCCAGACCGCAACCTCATCAAATAAGCCGGCAATTTTGGATAATGGAAGCCGGGTCATGGTGCCGCCTTTCGTTGGTGTTGGGGATAAAATTGTCGTCAATATTGAAGAACGCACTTATGTTGAACGCGCTAAATAAATTATAATAATCTTTGTATATTTTTTTAAGGAAATAATAATATGGCGTTAAAGTCAGCCGTAATTAATGTCATGGAAATGGCCGCTCAAAAAGCCGGGCGCAAGCTAAACCGTGATTTTGGCGAAGTGGAACATCTTCAGGTATCCAGAAAAGGGCCCGCTGATTTTGTCTCTTCTGCCGATCTCAAATCAGAAAAAATTATCAAGGAAGAATTATTCAAGGCGCGTCCTAATATTGCCTTCCTTCTTGAAGAAGAAGGGGAAGTTAACCTTGGGGATGGGAGTGGACGCTGGATTGTTGATCCGCTTGACGGCACCACAAATTTCCTTCATGGAATTCCGCATTTTTGTATTTCTATTGGCCTGGAGCAGAATGGCGAATTAACGGCTGCCGTTATTTATAATCCCATAACAGACGAGACATATTGGGCTGAAAAGGGCCGGGGCGCCTTCCTAAACGATATGAAAATTCGTGTCTCCGCCCGCCGGAATATGAAAGACAGCCTTCTGGCCACGGGAATACCTTTCCATGGAACGCCCGGGCATAAGCCTTTTATTCATAACCTTGATAATATTATGGGCGAAGTCTCCGGCGTGCGCCGATTTGGCTCAGCCGCGCTTGATCTTGCTTATGTTGCAGCGGGTAAATACGAAGGATATTGGGAATCCAATTTACAAAAATGGGATATGGCGGCGGGTATTCTCCTCGTCCAAGAAGCCGGCGGTAGCGTAACAACTTTCGACGGCAAGAACAAAGCCTATGAAACGGGCGAGATATTAGCGACGAATGGGGTCATCCATGGCCCCTTAACCCGCCTTTTGGCCCAAGGCCGCAAAGCAGCTAAAGAAGCTGAAAACAAGCCTTAAGTTTACAACTGAGGATGAGCCAAATATTTTTTATCTTGAGTATGGTCGGCGCAAGTTGACACGACAACGAGCGTAATCATGCTTAATCTTAAGGATGAATTCCTCTTACCAACCCCAAAATAATCCGCCAACGACCCTTGAATGCTTGCCAAAAAAACTGCGCCAATTTTATCTTCATATGACACAATTTATGGTAATAGTGTAACAAAAAATTCATAGTTTATTATAGAAATATTAACCTTTCAATGTGTAAAGATTATACGCCAAAATAGCTAGTTACAACCACTTTAAGTATACCTAATTTGGCATATTAATGAAACCTTATAGTAGATAAAATAAACTTAAATTTATTGAATAATAATTTGTTATCCAGTTACGGCCAGTTGAAGAATATAAACGCATTCAAAGGTGACTCTAATGACTTTCTTAAACGACCTAAGATTAAAATACAAAATGATAGTATTGAGCTCTATAATATGTTGCACAGTAATTATTACGGGCACTTTTTTAACGGTAGTATTGGAAAAACAAAAACATGTTGTCGTAAGTGATGTAAACCGTATTTTAGCAAGAAACGCCTCAATCGTATCTTTCTCACTTCTCGCAAAAGATATTTTATATGATACGTCTCAAGTCCAGCAATGGCTTTCGGACATATCAGCAACGCGGGGACAAGACGGCTATAATGATGGCTTCAATCAAGCCGGACAATATGCCCAACAATTCGATTCTCAAATCGAAGAAGCGATTGGTCTCGCCAAAAAACTTCAGATGCCTGAAGTGATCACCACATTACATAAAGCAAAACAAGCTTTTCCCATATTTTATGGTACGGGCATAAAAATGGCCCATAAATATATTGATTCTGGCCCGCATGTCGGCAATAATATGATGGCTGAATTTGACAAAGAAGCCAAAGCTATCAATATAGAAACACAACAACTCCTTAAATTATCCTCAACGGCCCTCAACAATCAAAATAGGCAGATGGTCAAAGATATAGCCTCAGTAAATAGGTCATTAACATTGGTGGAAAAGCTAAATTTTGTGGGAACGTTGTTTATTCTTATTATTTCCATAGTCTCGGTATTTTTGATTCAAAAAATTGTTGGGCAGCCCTTGAACAAGCTGAGTGATTCAATGCTCAGCCTTGCCGATGGGGAGGATAATGTTGATCTGCCCATGAGTATGCGTAAAGACGAAATCGGTGACATGTCAAATACATTGCAAATTTTTCAAGAAAAATTACTTAAAAACAAACAACTTGAGAAAGAAGCGGAAAAGTCGCGACAAGAACAGGAAGAAAGACAAAAACTTCGGCTAGAAAATGAAAAACAAGAGGCATTAAGGCGCCATGAAGAAGAAAAAAATACCGCAGAGAAAGCCGAAAAAATCCGCATGGCTGAACGTCATGACATGGCCCAAAAATTTGAGAATCGCGTTAGCGGTGTCTTGGATTCCGTCTCCAGTGCCGCCGCTGAATTAAATGCCACCTCAGTATCCATGAGCACTTCGGCAAGTACCATGAAAAATGAATCTTTATCCGCAGCGGCCGCGACAATGCAAGCCGGAAGAAACGTACAAATCGTTGCGAGTTCTTCAGAAGAAATGACGGCCTCGGTCAATGATATTTCAGGGCAGTTAAAAAACGCCTCGATGGCAACCCAGACGGCCTTGAATTCTGTGAATAATGCCTCGACCCGCGTGACGCAAATGGCGGATAGTTCCAGCAAAATTACTGAAATCATTATGTTGATTAATGATATTGCAGAGCAAACTAACCTGCTGGCGCTAAACGCCACCATTGAAGCTGCCCGCGCCGGAGATGCCGGCAGAGGCTTTGCTGTCGTGGCCTCGGAAGTGAAAAATCTTGCCAGCCAAACAGCGGCTGCCACGGATGAAATAAGATTACAGATCAATGCCATGCAGACAACAACGAATGATACGGTATCTGCTGTACAAGAGATTTCGACCACGATTAAAAGTTTGGACGAAATATCATCTTCCATTTCAATCACAATAGAACAGCAGGTCGCCGCCATGCAAGAAATTAACCGCAATGCCTTAGAGGCGGCGAATGGGACAGAAAGCGCCGGTGAAAATGCCAATAACGTCAGTCAATTGGCAGAAGAAACGGGCGATGCGGCGGCGGACGTACTCTCTGCCTCCAGTGAATTATCCTGTCAAGCATCGACCCTGCAAGTCGCTGTTGGCGAATTTCTAAATGATATTCGCACCGGATAATGATTAATTAATTTCATTGAGGCCCATTGATAACTTAAGGTCAATGGGCCTTCTCTTGTCACGCCTGCCGGAACGCCTTAATATTGCCTCACTAAGTCTTAGACTCTTGAGAGTTGCCCTGATATTATCAAAATAAGTCTTAGGAAAAAATATATTAAGGATCGATACAGCATGACCCGACCCCAGAAATATCTGACGCGCATTACATTATTTCTTATACCTGTCATGGTTCTATGTGTCTTTCTATATCCACGCTTAGAAGATGCCTTTTCCACCAATCCGGGCTTAAATGGTCTTATCGCCGCTGTCCTCTTAATCGGCATTATTTTTTCAACCCGCCAAGTCACCCTGCTCAAGCCCGCCGTGGACTGGATAGAGAAATTTAGAAAAAGCGAATCCTCGGAAATGCCAGGAGATGCACCGAATATCATCGCCCCCATGGCCGCGATGATGGGAAGTCATGACTATAAACTATCCCTCTCTGCCCTCTCAATGCGAACCATCCTCGATGGTATCGCTGCCCGCATGGACGAAGGTCGTGAAATCACCCGATATTTCATTGGGCTTTTAATTTTTCTGGGCCTGCTCGGAACATTTTGGGGGCTACTCGGTACGATTGGTTCTATCAAAGACACCATTAATAATCTGACCGTCGGGTCGAACGATATTACCATGCTGTTCGATGATTTAAAAATAGGGTTATCGGCTCCCCTTGGCGGTATGGGAACTGCCTTCAGCTCCTCTTTATTTGGCCTTGCTGGCTCAGTTGTGCTTGGTTTCATCGATCTTCAAGCTGGGCAAGCGCAATCAAGGTTTTTCAATGATCTTGAAGATTGGCTGTCTAGTGTCACCAAATTATCTCGCGGGAGCAGCCTGTCCCTTGGGGGTGATACGGGCGATGCCAGCATCCCAGCCTATGTCAGTGCCTTACTAGAGCAATCCGCCGATAGCTTGGAAAATCTGCATGGCGTCATCGCCAGAAGCGAGGAAAAGCGCGGTGATGTCAATAACGCCATGCTTAGCTTGTCGGAACAGCTTTCCACCTTAGCCGACAGTCAAACAGAGACCCGCGCCGTCCTCAAGCAGATGCTAGAACTCTTTTCCAGCCAAATTTATAGTGAGGATGATAAAATTCAAGTAAAGCATTTACGAAATATCGATGTGCAAATGAAATATCTGACAGAAGAAACCGTAAAGGGACAAAATCTATTTAATAATACCCTTAAATCAGAATTTAAATTATTAGCCCGTACGTTGGGCGCCATTGTGGATGGAAACCCGTCCCCTCCTGCTCCTGCGACCTCTCCTGATGCGGCCCCCGAACGACCTAAAGAGCCCCCAACATCACAGAAACCTGTCTCTGATGATATGGATTATGATATGCCCGCGCCCAAACCAAAAGGAAATAAGAAACCCTTATTTACCACAGATAAAAAACTGACCGCCAGAAAGGATGACTGATGGCTCTTTTGCGATCAGGCCGGCGGCCCGCGTCAGGCATGGAACATAGTTGGCCTGGATTTGTTGATGCGTTAAGCACCATGCTTTTGGTGATTATTTTCCTGCTGTCAATCTTTATGCTGGCTCAATTCTTTCTGGGGCAGGCCTTGTCGAGCAAGGAAAATATTCTGACGAAGCTTCGGGCTGAAATATTTGACCTGCAAGACAGCCTATCCATCCAAGAAAAAATTAATAATGATCTGAATGTTGAATTTAACCGCATTTCTTCCAATCTTCAGGAAGCGAATATCTCCAAGGAGGATTTAGCGGCCCGCATATTGGAATTGGAATCTGATCTCGCCGATGCCGTGGGTGGCGGCAAGCGGGTCAAGAAAAGCAGTGATGAGCAAATCCAAACCATTCGTGATCTGGAAAAAAAATACCGAGGCTCCACGGCGACACTCGCCCGCGAAAAAGAACTTACCACGGCGGCAAACCGTAAAATAGATCTCCTGAACCATCAATTGACAACATTGCGCAAGCAGCTTTCCGTATTGAATTCCGCCTTGGAGGCCTCTGAGTTAAAAGACAAATCGCAACAAACATCTATCACCAACCTCAGCCAGAGATTAAATGCGGCACTGGCCTCCAAAGTACAAGAGCTGAACCAATTTCGGTCAGAATTCTTTGGACGTTTAAAGAAAGTTCTGGGCAATCGTACGGATATCCGCATTCAAGGCGACCGCTTTGTCTTTCAGTCAGAAGTTCTCTTTCGCTCCGGTTCTGCTACCATCGGCGTAAAGGGCCAAGAGGAAATGGCCAAGCTGGCCCGTGCCTTAAAAGAAATATCGAGTGCCATCCCAAAAAACATTGACTGGGTCTTGCGGGTCGATGGCCATACCGATATTTTGCCTATTCGCACGCAGCAGTTCCCGTCCAATTGGGATCTTTCAACGGCACGGGCCTTATCAGTGGTTAAATTCCTGATCTCTCAAGGTATCGCGCCGGAAAGACTGGCCGCCACAGGTTTTGGCCAGTTTCATCCGCTCGATCCCGACACAAACGAGGCAGCCCTTAAAAGAAACAGACGCATTGAAATGCGCTTAACACAAAGATAAAAATCACCTAATTTCCACTAAACTCAGCAAACTGAAGCTTTGCTAAGCGGGCATAGATTCCGTCCTTTTTCATAAGTTCATCATGGGTGCCGATGTTGACGATGCGGCCATTGTCCATCACGACAATCCTGTCTGCCTCTTGTACCGTGGCTAGCCGGTGCGCGATAACAAGTGTGGTTCTATGGGCCATGAGCCTCTCCAAGGCTTCCTGCACCTTCTTCTCGCTTTCCGCATCAAGGGACGATGTGGCCTCATCCAGAAGCAAAATGGGTGAATCTCTTAACACCGCGCGGGCGATGGCTATTCTCTGACGTTGTCCCCCGGAAAGACGGGTTCCTCTTTCCCCCAAATAGGTTTTCATGCCGTGAGGAAGTTTGACAATAAATTCATCGGCGCGCGCCGCAACAGCCGCCGCCTGAACCATCTCATCACTCGCGTCCGGATTTCCGTAGCGGATATTTTCTTCGACACTGGTCGCAAAAATCATGGTCTCTTGTGGCACAATAGCCAGCCGTCTGCGCACCTCCTGGGGATCTGCCTTTTTAATATCTACGCCATCCACCAAAATTTGGCCACTGGCGGGATCGTAGAAGCGTTGTATTAATTGAAATACGGTAGATTTTCCCGCGCCGGATGGCCCAACGATCGCAAGCTTTTCCCCCTGGGCGACAGATAAACTAAATTGGTTCAAAATTTTATCATCTGGCCGTGAAGGATAGGTGAATGTGACATCACGGAATTCTATTCTGACATCATGTTTTTCCGGCAGGGCCTCTGGTGCCTCTGGCGCTTTGATATCCGATTCCGTTGATATTATCTCGACGCAGCGGCTAATGGCCCCTGCGGCACGCTGTAATTCACCATAGACCTCGCTTAGGGAACCAACCGCCCCGGCGACCAAGGCGGCATACATAACAAATGACGCCAATTCTCCGCCTGTCATCTTACCTGATATGACGTCAGAGGCCCCAACCCACAGGACAAGATCCATGGCACCAAATATCATGAGGATAACAATACCGGTAAGCCATGACCTTATTTTAATCCGGACGATGGCCGTGTTAAAGGCCCGTTCTACATATCCAGCAAAGACGACGGTTTCCCGGTCTTCCTGTGTGAAAGCCTGTATAATCTGTACCGCCCCAACATTTTCATTTGCTTTCGCACTTGCTTCTGCGGTTTTATCCTGTGACAAGGTGGAAAGTTTACGAACTTTTCGGCCTAAGAAAATGATAGGCACCACCACAAGCGGCACCACCAATAAAACCATGCCCAACATCTTCGCACTGGTAAAGGCCATAAAAATAAGGCCGCCTATTAAGGTCAGAATATTACGTAAAGCAATAGAGACGACCGAGCCGACAACAGACTGAATTAACGTTGTATCGGTCGTAAGTCGTGAAACAATATCCCCGGTAAGATTTTTTTCAAAGAAAGTTGGACTCAGCCTGATGACATTGCCAAATACGGCATTCCTGATATCTGCAACAACCCGTTCGCCAATCCAGGATACAAAATAATGGCGGGCAAATGTCGCCACGGCCAGAACAAAGGCAACCGCCAAAAGAAAAAGAAAATAAACATTTATTGCATTAGAATTATTGCCTGAAAAGCCAACATCTATCATTTTACGAAATGAATATGGAATAAGTAATGTGGCCCCAGACGCAATGATCAAGGCGACAAGTGCCCCTATGATTGTGACCTTATATTGAGAAAGAAAGCCCCATAATAATTTAATATCAGTTATTTTTTTACGGGGAGCGATATCATTCTCAGAATTTGAAGTTTGAGGCTGCGATACTTTTTTCATTTAATCCATGAACCTTTTTGAATTTTACTAAACTAGCATATAACAGGACTAGCGCCTTACGACAACGTTCATAAATAATAAAATTCTATAATCCAAATAAAAGTGCAAACTCCCCTTGCTTTCGCCCTAGGGGTTAGGTATATAAGCGCAATAATTTTCCGCGGAGAGCAAATAGCGATGAAACAAGAAATTCACCCAGACTACCATGAAATTAACGTGGTAATGACAGATGGCAGCACTTATAAAACCTTTACCACTTGGGGTAAAGAAGGTGATACTATGACATTGGAAATTGACCCAAAGTCCCACCCGGCATGGACGGGCGGCACCAAGAAAATTGCCGATAAAGGGCGCGTTGCACAATTTAACAAGCGTTTTTCAAGCTTTAAACTGTCAAAATAAGATATTATCTCACCCGAATATATGTCGATGTTAAGACGACATAAAAATAGGAAGCTTCCTTGCGTTAAGGCGGCTTTTTATTTTTTGTGTTTTAAAATTGTAGACTTAAAAAGATAAGCACTTTGATGTAGCCTTTAATTTTAATATTCTTATGAGTTAAGATTTTGGTTTATGGGCGGCGACAGAGCCTCTTTCAACCAAATGATAGGGTAAGATATGTCCCCTATTCTCGCCATCTATCGAAGGCTTGCCAATGTGATTAATTAATATATCCGCCGCTAATTCTCCCATTTCGAGTATGGGTTGATGGATGGTCGTCAATTTCGGCCAAGTAATGCCCGCAGCCACTGTATCATCAAATCCCACAACAGACAGATCGCCGGGAATTGACAGGCCCGCTTTATGGGCGGCGGAAATAGTTGCCACAGCCATATCATCATTACTTGCAAAGATGGCGCTTGGCCGGGGGTTTTGTGCCAATAATATTTCGGCACATTTAAAGCCTGACTCGTAGGAGAAATAACCCTGCTGTATTAAATTGTCTTTAATCTTGATGTTATTATCTGCCATCGATTCCTGAAAGCCCCCATAGCGTAATTTGCTGCCGCCATGGTCTGGATGCCCCATGATAAAACCAATATCCCTATGGTTTTTGTTAATTAAATAGGTGGTCATATCATAGGCCGCTTGTTTTTCGTCCATGCTAACGCAAGGTATTTTGTCACACTTCTGTTCAGGGGAAATGCGAACAATGGGGATATCAGCATCAATAAATTTCTGCAGAATTTTTGGTCTATTGCAAATCGGGGGCGGGCAAATCATGCCATCAATACTTTGTCCCCCTATGATCTTTTTAATGACGCTGTCAATGTCTTTCAAATCCTCATTCAAGGATTCTATCACTATATTATAACCATATTTCTGGCATGATTTTAAAGCACCAAAAAGCAGCTGGCTCGCATAGGCATCACTGGGGTTTGAATATATCAGCCCTATATAGTAGGATTTTTTGCCTGCCAGACTACGCGCAACGGTATTGGGTTTAAACTGCAAGCTTTCAATGGCGCGTAAAACCTTCTTGACCGTTCTTTCTCGCACAAGGCTTTTATTGTTGAGAACCCGAGAAACGGTCATCACAGAGACTTGAGCCAAGTCTGCAACATCCTGCATTGTCGCTTTTTTTTTCATAAAGGTCTTGTCTTTCTTGAGGTAAAATAAGGCCATTACTTCTTGAGCATTTGAGGCTTTAAAGTGACTATAGCTTACTTTGAGAGGGACGGCTTTGTTATCATCCGGCCGCTCCCTGTTTTAAATATATCCCAGCCGTTGTAACTATATTCCAGCCAATGTAACTATATCCCAGACAATGTAATTATATCAAAGTATAATTAAAAATGATAGCGCTAACATTTTTGTTTGACGGCAGCTATGGTGTTAGGTATAGTTAAGGTCATGGGAAAGTGTTTTGATCTTGGATTCTGTCAGATAGTATGACTAAGACAGTCTAAATAAGCAGGGCACTATAAATAAAAAGGGACAATGAATAATGACATTAGCAACCATCGATATTGGGGTATTTTGTGCCTATGTCGTCGCGATCATAGGCATAGCAACTTGGGTTTCTCGCGAAAAGGCGGGGCATGACAAAAATACGGAAGATTATTTCCTGGCAGGTAAATCTCTGCCTTGGTGGGCCGTTGGCGCTTCGCTGATTGCGGCCAATATTTCGGCCGAGCAGATCATCGGCATGTCAGGTTCTGGCTATGTCATCGGACTAGGCATAGCAAGCTATGAATGGATGGCGGCGATCACGTTGATAATCGTGGGTAAATATTTTCTGCCGATCTTTCTTAAACGGGGCATATACACCATGCCGCAATTCCTTGAGCAGCGCTATGATCACAGGGTTCGGAACATCATGGCTATTTTTTGGCTAGGGGTGTATGTCTTCGTAAATTTGACCGCGATCCTATGGCTTGGGGCCTTGGCGATCCATACTGTTGCCGGCGTTGATGTCGTTTATGGCCTGCTGTTCCTTGGGTGTTTCGCCGCCGCATACTCTCTCTATGGCGGGTTAAAGGCGGTGGCCTTCACAGATATTATTCAAGTGGTACTTTTGGTTTTTGGTGGTTTGTTTTTATCCTATGTGGCGCTGGATGCCATTGGGGCGGGCCAAGGTATTTTCGCGGGATTTACCGAACTGGTCAATAAGGTGCCGGAAAAATTCGATATGATCCTAAGCCCAGACAATCCCCACTATAAAGATTTGCCAGGCATTAGCGTCTTGATCGGCGGTATGTGGATTATGAATCTGTCCTATTGGGGGTTCAACCAATATATTATTCAGCGCGCACTGGCGGCAAAAAATATTAAAGAAGCGCAGAAGGGTATCGCATTCGCGGCTTATCTTAAAATATTGATGCCGGTCATTGTTGTTCTTCCCGGCATTGCGGCCGTCGTTTTGGTGCCGGATCTCAGTTCACCGGATCAGGCTTATCCTGAACTGATGAAGCTGATGCCTGTTGGCATGTTGGGCCTGGTTTTTGCGGCTCTTGTTGCGGCGATTGTTTCCTCTCTCGGGTCAATGACCAACAGTATTTCAACGATCTTTACCATGGACATTTATAGCTTTTATCAAAAAGACCGCAGCCAGCAACATTATGTATTTGTGGGACGTTTGGCGAGTTTTTCCGCCCTCATTATCGCCATGATTTGTGCGAAGCCTTTGCTGGGTAATTTTGATCAGGCCTTTCAATATATTCAGGAATTTACCGGTTTTTTCACGCCGGGCATTGTGATTATTTTCTTGCTGGGCATGTTCTGGAAACGGGCCACGGCTCATGGCGCACTGACCGCTGCCATTGGCTCTGCTATTCTGTCTTTTGCCTTGAAAATGATGTGGCCGTCACTGCCATTCATTGATCGGGTTGGTGTGGTGTTCTTCGCTTGCCTTGCCTTGGCTGTTCTGGTGACATTAGTGGAAAAAAGCGGCGAACAGGAAAATGCTGTAGAGCTGAATGGTATCGAATTCGGGACAAGCCGTGGTTTTAATATCTCAGCCTTAGGGGTGATTTTGATCCTGATCGCCTTATATGCCACATGGTGGTAAGTGAGGTCGCCGGAAAGATCTGTTTTAAAGAATTTTAGTCCAACTTCGGGGATGCTATGAACCTAACAATCATAGCATCCTTGCTTTTTAATTGGACGTAACATTGGTTTGGTGGAAATAAGGAAAGCGATTGAAATGTCTCCCTATGATATTGTAATTTTTGGTGGGTCTGGTGACTTATCGATGCGTAAGCTGATGCCGGCGTTATATTTTTTATATGGTCGGGGCAAATTGCCTGAGGGGAGCCATATTTTAGCGGTCTCGCGGGGCAAGTTCAGCAAAGGTGACTTTCAGAGACAAGTCACAGAAAAACTAGCGTTATATCTTGGCGCGGCATATGATGAGGCACAGGCGAAGAATTTTATAACCCTCATTGATTATCGGGATTTGGATATTCAGGATGACCAATCATGGGACAACCTTAAGGATTATCTCAGCCCTGTTGGCGGGCGGCAGATTATTTATTACATGGCGGTTCCGCCAACATTATTTGGCCCTGTCTGCACGCAATTAAATCGCAATGATCTTAACCCTGAGAATAGCCGCCTTGTGGTGGAAAAACCGCTGGGGGAAGATAAAGCGAGCGCAGAGGCTGTGAATAAAATCCTATCGGCAAGTTTTTCAGAAAATCAAATTTACCGCATTGATCATTATTTGGGCAAAGAAGCCATCCAGAATTTGTTAGCTTTAAGATTTAGCAACCGCTTATTTGGTGCGGTTTGGAATAGTGAGCATATTGAAAGTATACAGATTACAGTAGCTGAAACCGTTGGTGTAGAAGGAAGGGCGGCTTACTTGGACCATATGGGAGTTTTGAGAGATATGATCCAGAGCCATTTGGTTCAAATTTTAACATGCCTAGCCATGGATACGCCTTTAAGTTTAAGTGCGGATGATATCAGGGACGAAAAAATTCGTGCGGTAAAAGCACTCCGCCCCATCAAACCAGAAAAAATAGAGGAATTTCTTGTTAAGGGGCAATATATAGCAGGTAACGGAATGCCGGGGTATTTGGAAGAATTACATCTTTCTTCTGTAAAAGAAAAAAATGAGATTGAGGGTTCTGGGGAAACTTATATTGCTCTTAAAGCTTTTATTGACAATGATCGATGGCACGGGGTGCCGTTTTATCTTCGGACGGGAAAACGGCTGGAAAGACGTTTTGCGCAAATTGTAATCCAATTCAAACCTATGGCAAGAAATATTTATCATACGCGGGAAAATAATAAAATTATTATAAACCTGCAGCCAGACATGACTATCAATCTTGATCTATTCATGAAGAAAATTTTTAATGATGATAATGATCTTATACTCAACCGCCATGGTTCGGACTTTTCCGTAGGGAGTGACGTTCGAATACATGATGCTTACGAGAAGCTGCTGGGTGATATATTAGAGGGAAATCAAGCTTATTTTGTTCGTCATGATGAAATCATGGCCTCTTGGCGGTGGATTGATGGCATTCGTGCGGCATGGGCAGAAGCGGGGCTTGAAATGCAGCGTTATCCGGCAGGCTCTATGGGGCCAAAGGCGAGTGATGAGCTGTTGGCTATTTCAGGACATCAATGGTATGAGGATTAGGCTATGAGCCAGATTAGAGACTATAAATTTGAGCGCAAAGAAACGTTGTTTCCGCAATTATTGACAGATGTCATGGCGGGTCTTTCCGCGGCACTGAACCAGAGGGATAAGGCCGCCATGCTCCTCTCTGGCGGGACATCTCCGGGGCAATTATACCGCATGATGTCACAAGAAAACTTGGATTGGTCAAAGGTCTGGTTCGGCCTTAGTGATGAGCGATGGGTTGGGGCGGATCATGCAGACAGTAATGAAAAACTGGCCCATGACACGTTACTACAAAATAAGGCGGCAGCGGCCAACTTCATTGGCATCAAGTCCGGGGGCGACGATGTTATGGCGGGACAAAAGGCCTCTGATCACCAGCTTCAAGGCTTGCCGCGTCCCTTTGATCTGACGTTGCTGGGTATGGGGCTTGATGGCCATACGGCGTCGTTGTTTCCAGATTCGCCGGACGTTGCGGCGGCTTTGGATGAGAAGAACAGGATGTTATGTCACCCTATTCGGCGCGGGGAAAATGAAACGCCCCGCATGACCATGACCATGACGGCTTTGCTTCAATCTCAGGAAATCAAACTCTTGATTTTTGGCGAGGAAAAATGGCAGGTGTACCAAAAAGCCCTTGAACATAAATCTCCTGCGCAGCCCGTAAGTTACATTTTGCATCAAGCGCAGGTTCCCGTCTCTGTCTATTGGGCGCCCTAAGAAATAATCCCTATAAGGAATAATTAATGAATCCTATCATTCAGGAAATAACGGACCGGATCATTGATCGTAGTCGTGACAGTCGGGCGGCTTACCTTGGTAAGATTAAGGTGGCTCAGATTCAAGGTCGCCGGCGCGGTGCCTTGGATTGCGGCAATCTGGCCCATGCTTTTGCCGCTTGCGGCGCGGATGATAAGGCGGGATTAAGCACGGATGTTAAGGCGAATTACGCTATTGTCTCGGCATATAACGATATGCTGTCGGCTCATCAACCCTTCAAGGATTTTCCCGATATTATCAAAAAAGCGGCCCACGACAGGGGGGCCATCGCCCAATTCGCAGGCGGCGTTCCCGCCATGTGTGATGGCGTCACCCAAGGCCGCGCAGGCATGGAATTGAGCCTTTTTAGCCGGGATATCATTGCGATGTCCACGGCCATCGCGCTCAGCCATGATATGTTCGACGGGGCTTTTTACCTTGGGGTTTGTGATAAGATTGTCCCTGGCCTGCTTATCGGGGCGTTATCCTTTGGTCATTTGCCGGGGATTTTTGTACCGGCTGGCCCCATGCCCTCTGGCCTGCCAAACGCAGAAAAGGCGCAGGTACGGCAGCTTTATGCAGAGGGTAAGATCGGGCGAGACGCGTTGCTGAGCGCGGAAAGCGCCTCCTATCATAGCGCGGGGACATGCACCTTTTACGGCACCGCCAATTCAAATCAGATGTTGATGGAAATTATGGGCCTTCATTTACCGGGCAGCAGCTTTATCAACCCTAATACCCCCATGCGGGATGCCATGACCCGCGCGGCTGTGACGCAGTTAGAGCAGGCACCGCCATTGGGCGAGATCATTGATGAGAAGGCCTTGGTTAACGGTATGGTTGGCTTGCTGTCCACCGGCGGTTCAACCAATCACACCCTGCATATGATGGCCATTGGCCGCGCAGCAGGCGTGAATCTCAACTGGCAGGATTTAGCGGATCTTTCCGATGTTGTGCCCCTATTGACCCGAATTTACCCCAATGGTTTGGCCGATGTGAACCATTTTCAGGCCGCAGGCGGTATGGGGTATTTGATGGGGGAGTTACGGGGTGCGGGCCTTTTGCATGATGATGTTAAAACGGTCATGGGGCAGGGATTGGACAGCTATACCAAAGAAGCCTTCATGGCAGAAGAGGCGGTTGTCTGGAAAGATGGCCCCAAGACAAGCTATGACACACATATCTTGAGGCCTGTTTCCGCGCCGTTCAGCACCGATGGGGGCATGAAGCTTCTGGCCGGCAATCTAGGCCGGGCTGTGATTAAAACCTCGGCGGTAAAGGACGCGCATCGGAAGGTTAAGGCCCCGGCCATGGTTTTCCCGTCACAAGATGACATGTTACAGGCTTATAAAAACGGCGCCTTGGAGAAAGATTTTGTTGCTGTTGTGCGCTTTCAGGGGCCAAAGGCCAATGGCATGCCGGAACTTCACAAATTAACCCCTTCGCTTGGCGTATTGCAGGATAAAGGCTTTAAGGTGGCCTTGGTGACTGATGGCCGCATGTCGGGGGCATCTGGCAAAGTCCCCGCCGCCATACATTTAACGCCCGAAGCCTATGACGGCGGGCCCATTGGGCTGATTCAAGACGGGGATATGATTGAATTGGACGCTATGGCGGGAACACTTACCCTGCATGTGGCGCCTGAGGAATTACAAAAACGTGTGCCGGAGACTGCGGATCTGGCCCAAAATCACAGCGGTATGGGCCGGGAGCTCTTTAGCGTTTTTCGTCAGGCGGTATCTTCGGCTGAAATGGGCGCGGGCGTTTTTGGGGGAGATGACGAAGGATGACGTATGATTCTCCTATATTGGTGGGTGATATTGGCGGAACCAATGCTCGTTTTGCCTTGGCTCACTGGACTGGCGATGGGATAAAACTCCATCACGTAAAGATCTTATCTACGGCTGATTATGATAGCCTGCAAAGTGCCGTGACGGCCTATCTTGCCGATAGTCAAGGGCCGCGTCCGCTGCGGGCCTCCATTGCTGTCGCAGGGCCGGTCGTGGCGGATCAGGTTAAAATGACCAATTGCCCCTGGTCTTTTAAGAAATCTTCGCTGGCCCATGAGTTATCAATGGATCATGTTTATGTTCTTAATGATTTTGAAGCAATTGCCTGTTCTTTGCCTTTTCTTAAAGAAGACCACCTGCTCAAAATTGGCTCAGGAGAGATACAAAGCGGCGGCGTTAAAATCGTGATTGGCCCCGGGACAGGGATTGGCGTTGCGGGACTGGCACCCGTCGGAGACGGATGGAAAGTTTTAACCAGCGAAGGCGGACATGTGGGTTTTGCCCCTGCGGACGATCTTGAACGCCAGATTTTGCGGACGGTTAAATATAAATATCCCCGGGTTTCTGTTGAAAGAGTGATCTCAGGCTCAGGCTTTGGCACCCTGCATCAGGCTTTGGCGACGTTGCGCGGAGAAGAAGTCGAACATCTTAATCCAGAGGAAATTACAAAACGGGCTCTTGAAGATCCGGATGGCCACTGTGGTCAGGTTGTCGATGTCTTCTGCGGAATATTAGGGTGTTTCGCCGGTGACATGGCGGTGACGTTCAATGCCACAGGCGGCGTTTATCTGGCTGGCGGCATTTTACCCAAAATTCAAGATTTTTTTCTTGTCAGCCGTTTCCGCGAACGTTTTGAAAACAAGGGCCGCCTCACTTATGTGAAAAACATCCCAACCTTGCAGATCATGGAAAAACAACCCGCTTTGATCGGGGCAGCTGCCCGCCTTCAAGGACAATTTTTTTAAGATAGAGAGATATGATGACCCATCAAAACCTAGAATTTGAAAAGCTGTTAGCAGGCACGACGATCATTCCTGTGATGGTGATTAAAGATGTGAAAGACGCCGTCCCCATGGCCCGTGATTTAATGGGTCAGGGGTTTCGCGTACTGGAAATTACCTTGCGTACAGATTGTGCCTTGGCGGCGATCACAGAGATCATTGCGGAAATACCAGACGCGATTGTCGGCGTTGGAACCGTTACAAATGGGGTTCAGCTTCGGGCGGCTTATGAGGCGGGCGCAAAATTTGCCGTCAGCCCGGGCTTTACAGATGCCCTCTTAAAAGCCGCAGAAGATATGCCAATCCCGCTTCTTCCGGGGGTATCCACCGCCAGTGAGGCGATGACATTACAGGACGCCGGTTATCGCTACTTAAAGCTCTTCCCTGCCGAGGCCGTTGGGGGCTGCGCCCTGCTAAAAGCTTTATATGGCCCTCTGCCAAATTTATTCTTTTGTCCAACAGGCGGCATTACAGCTCAAAGCGCCAAAGACTACCTCAGCTTACCAAATGTGATCAGCGTTGGCGGTTCTTGGATGATGAGCCAGAGGTGAACGATCATACGCCATGCCGCGAAAAGTGACCTCGCATATGACCGTTTTTAAGGCACAATATTATATTTTTATGCGGGGATGAGCCGCACAATATTATCAGGCCGGCCCTTATGATCGACACTATTCAGGCTGTGATCAAGAAAACAGTTAATCTGCTGCCGATATGAGCTAAAATGTTGTGATTCAACCACATCAATGGGATGATCAAACCGTATGGTATATCGCCTTGCTCCTTGGGTGTTACTGGGTTGCATTTTTAGAATGTCACCCGTAAAGCGATGGCCAAGGTATGTACCGCTTATTTTTTGATCAAGTGAGGGACATATGTCAGGCTTTGGCTGCTTCTTAATCGTCGCCGATAAGATATTCCAGTCCTTAAAACCATGCTGCTTTGCCAGGGTTTCAAGGGCAGCGGCATAACTTATATCCATATCATTTTCGGCGAAATGGTCGCGCATACGGCGTGCTTGAAGTTTTAGGCTTTCTATGGTGAGCGTATTGAGGCTCATGATATGTCTCCATTCGTTGTGGACATCATCGACAGGTCTCGCATTGCTGTCAGGTCCAAAAATGGATCCTGCGTTTCTTTACATGAGAATTTCACCAAAACCAATATTGGCCGCGAGGGCAGGCATCTCTCACCACAAACAAGCAGGTAATAGATGTAGATTAAGATGTCAAGGCAACATCATATAAAATAACCTTTTCAGGGGTATTGTAGCCAAGTGTTTTCCGTGGCCTTTTATTCAATTGAATAGCCTCGATCTGTAACTTGAGCTACAGCATCGCGCTTGAATTCTTCTGTATAACGTAAACCTGACATATCCTTTAACTCCTTGCTTCATTGTGTGGCTGCAAGGTGTCTAAAATTCTGGGGGAAATTCAGTTCTTGCGGGCCCCACTGGGCCATCATCGCTTCTCTCATCGAGACTACCAAATTAAACAAAATCGAACCACAGGCCTATATTACGGCGATCCTTCAGGCCATCATCGCCGGGCACAAACAAAGCCAAATCATACAATTTCTGCCCTGGCACTATCCCGCAAGCCTAAATCCCGTGTGATTGCTGCATCGCTTACATTGATCCTGCCGGAAAACGATGATTGGCTTTGCAGATCACGATCTGTGCATCATGATCACGTCCCTCAAGGCGGCGCGGGGTTTCCTGAAACATGAAATAGCCCCCCTCAGGGCCAGAAACTGTTTGGGGCATATGGCCAGTTACGGGGGGCAAAGTCTGGAACCGGACTCCCCTGAGAGGAAAAGAAGGTTTATGTTTTTCTCATTTTTCTAAATTCTCTGACGCTTATTACAACAGAATTGATGCGAATTATTACACCATTTCGGTCAAATATTTTCGTGTCAATAATTTTCCTTTTTCAACAGAAGGTTGAGTATAAGCATTTACATCAAATAGGTGTGCTGTCAAAGATGTTTCTACCATGAAGTGCATCATAAGTTCGCCAAGAGCGTATGCAGAGATGCTTTCAAAAGAAATCGACCTTACTGGGCACCTTGATTCAACTAAAATATTGAGCGTAGATAAAGCTTCCGCATGAACCAGATCTCCTATGGTTCGCTTGTTCAAATAGGCCAGTTCTTTGTCAGCTTCTTCTGGAACGTTGATTATCTGTCCGGACCCCTTTATATTTTCAGTAATTATGGTAACAAATTTGTCTTCCGGGCCGTCCAGCAATAATTGTAGTTGACTATGCTGGTCCAAGGGGCCAACGGCGCGTACAGAGGTTAATCCCTTTCCGTCCTTGCCGAGGCTTTCTGCCCATAACTGTTGGTGCCATCTGGTAAATTCAATCAAGCGAGAATCGTACGGCATTAGGAATGATATTCCAACATTTTTGGTCTGTCTCAGAACGTAGGCAAAACAAGACCCTATAACAACAGGACTCTGGCTTAAATTGTTAGAGCTATAGAGATTTCTCATATATTGAACGGCAGCAGCACGAATTTCTCTGACATCCATACCCGCCAACATGGCGGGTAGGAGGCCTACGATTGAAAATACAGAGAACCTGCCCCCTAATTGTATAGGGTGATCAAGTATAGAGATATTCAGTTTGTTAGCAAGGTTACGAAGGGGGTTGCTGTCGGGTTGGACAATGACGGTGAAGTGGTCTTGGGCTGTCCTCGCGCAGACTATATTTTTGATTGCATCTAGACAAACAAAAAACTGGGCGAGTGTTTCAGCCGTTGTACCTGATTTTGATATTATGAGAAAATGTGTTTTTTTAAGGTTCAGTCCTTCCAGTAAACGGCCCATGACATGGGGGCTAAGATTGTCGGGAAAATGTAATTTGGGGTGCCCGTTACTTAACATTGTGCTTGTCTCAACAAAAGAAACCAAGGCTTGTGCGCCAAGACTTGACCCGCCGGTACCAAGTATGACTACATCGGTAAATTGGGCTTTTATGCGTGCACAAGCCTCTTCGGCCAAAATCAGATCTTCTCTTTCATCGGGGATAGCGAGAAAGGCCAATTCCTCCATAGATTGCTTCGACTTTATTAAAGCAAGGCCCTTACACGCTTTGTCTAACGCATGGGACAGACCCTTTAGGGCTGTAGTGTTTTTGCAATCAAATGCTTCTCCATCTACGAAAAACTTGTGTTCTGCCATCATGTTTTGAATATATTCCAAAGTTTATAAACATCTGGTGACTAATCAACACCAATGATTTTTTATTTACCTTAAAAACAGGTATCTATAAGTCATTATCAGATATTGAGCAACGACATAATAATGAGCCGCGCGTCATTGTTCCCTTTAATTATTTCTTAATGGGGGCTATTCCTGCTTTTGGGCCAGAAGTGTTGCTATTTCTTAAAATCCCTTTTTCTTAAAAGGGTATGAATTTGAACATTTATTATAATTATATTGGTGATTGTCAAGTTATAAAAGTTATTGTAATTTTATAGAGAAACTCATCTTTTACAATTAATAATATAAGTTGATAAGTAATGAAAAAAATAGCTATTTTTGGGTCTTCTGGTCATGGCAGCGATGTTGCTGATATAGCAATAGACAATGGATATACAGATATTATTTTTCTCACACAAGATATAGGGATCGAGAGTTATTGTGGTTTTTCTGTGATGAAAGACACGCCGGAAGTAGTCAAGAAATTGGATGAAAAAGGTTTTTACTTTGCACTTGGGGTTGGAGACCCTGCGCTTCGTGAGAAAATTTATACTAAATACCCCACCCTTTCATATCCAACATTAATCCATTCTTCTGTAACAAAAGGGAATTGCCAGCAAAGGAGCATAAATACATGTCGAGGAAGTATATTTGCAGCAGGTAGTAGAATTTCAAATAATGTCATTGTCGGTGACTTTTGTTTTATTGGAATAAACACTGTCATTGGTCATGATTGTATTGTTGAGAACTTCGTATCGTTAATGCCCTGCGTCGTCATTTCAGGTAATGTTCATATTTATAAGGGGGCATACTTAGGTTGCAACTCATCTCTTCGGCAAGGAATGCCTGATAGAAAACTTTTGATAGGGAAATTTTCAATAGTAGGAATGGGGACGGTTGTGTTAAAGGATGTTCCAGAAAATCATAGAGCTATAGGTGTCCCCGCCATAAACTCCCAAAAGTTATAAAACTAGATATTGTTATTCTATGTTTCTTTGCCCGAATAAAAACTTGTCTTTATAGGGTATAGACTGAAAGGCTTTGTAGATTATATTGCTGTCTGGCCATATAATCACCCACACAGTAATAAATATCAATACTACATCTACCACGACAGATTGATGATCTCTATACCAATCTTCAAGTACAGCCTTATAGGGTATAATTTGTTTCTTGTAGCACAGATCAAAGTTTTCCGCATTGGACAATATTATTTCCTCATCTCTAAAAACTATCGAGCCTACCCCTGTTAATCCAGGTTTCACGGAGGCTAGAACATTTTCATATTCTTTTGGGTAGGCGGCGTGAACCTTCAACATTTGTGGTCTCGGGCCAACAAAGCTCATTTTTCCTATAAATATGTCCCAAAACTGTGGAAATTCATTAATCTTTGATTTACGCAAGAACCGCCCAAATGGAAAAACACGAGGGTCATTTCGTAGCGTATATTCTCCCGTTCCTATGTTAGGACTGTTTTTTAACATGGTTGCAAATTTTGTTATATAAAATGGCTTATTTCCCTTTCCGATGCGCTCTTGGCGATAAAACACCTCTCCTTCACCTGTGAAAAGGAGAATGAGCATTACAGGTATCAGTATTGGCGTCAATATTAGTAAGGCAAATGCTGAAGCTACAATATCAAAGATTCTTTTAAGCATTACATTTTTCCGTCCAGGAATTTTCCTGTGTCTAGATGGCTAAGGGTTGGGCAGAAAATCTTTATGAGCTCAACAAGCTCTTCTTTGTCCCATGTATCTTTTGCCTCAATATTTTTAACAGATTGAATAAAAACACCAATGTCTTTTTCATCTGACCCGTCAATATTTTTAATAACTCCAAGATCTTTGTGACGTAGCCAGTCGACATTATCGCAAGGTGAGAAAAATTCTTCAAAGGGTTTTTCGCCAGTTGTATCGCTTGCAAAGAAATAACAAGGCCATTTTTTTTGAGTAATAAGTTCATTTACTCTTTGCCGGGCCTCTTCTTCGCTTGCCACAATTTCAGGCTTAAAGCCATGTGCTTCAAGAAAACGCTCTGCGATTTGACTAAAGGTAATCAAGTTCTCATTCGGATCTAGTTTGGGGAAGTAAATTTCATTATTGTTGCCAACAAAGGCCGAGAATAGGCACAAAATTCCCGCTTCTGGCCCTGTCATAAAATATCTCTTGATATCGCAAGGGGCTGACAATGGTTGTCTCTTAGTAAATCGGGCATTAAAACCATGTAATAAACTACCGTCTGAGAAAGCAACATTCGCAAACCGCGCTGTTGAAACAGCAGTATCCTCGTTTTGTTGGGTCAGATAAATTTCCATTATTCGCTTTGTCGCCCCCATAAGGTTAGCAGGGCTTTCGGCTTTATCAGTTGAAACGGCAAAATATTTTTTTGCGCCGGCTTTAGCCGCTAATTGATGCGTTTTTTGAGTATAAATTACATTTGTTTGAATCATACGCATCAACGAAAATTGATCTTTTTCACTTCGAACGTGTTTCATGGCTGCAAGGTTGAAGACATAATCATAGGGGGCATAGGCTTTCCAAAATGCTTCAAAAGCCTGTGAACCCATACAAATTGGCACGAAAGCTGTTTCACCGTCAATATAGCCGAGGGAGCTTCTAATATCCCTTACGAGTTCAACCATGTTATTTTCACTAATGTCTACAACATGCAGAAGCTTGGGTTTGCGTTTGAATATTTCTTTGACAACATTTTGCCCAATAGAACCAGCCCCGCCAATTACCAATATACGTGACCCCTTAATGGCCTCGCGTAAAATCGCATCATAGGCTTGTATATCCTTTTGGAACAGTCCCTCTTCACGTCCAACCAATTTCAAAATATCATTCACATTTTTTTCCTATTGAATGAGTATAAATATTACTTACTCGCCATAGCCATAATTTTCTCTATGGCTTGACATGTCGCGTTCATTTCTTCTGTAGTCAATGTTGGGTGAATTAAAAACATAATAGAAACATCTCCCAACTCTTGCGCTATAGGTAGTGGATTTGGCGGCCTAAATCCAGTGTTTTCAAAAGCTTTTTCTCTATAAATTTCTGAACAACTTCCGGAAAAACACGGAATTCCTTCATTCCATATGGCTTCTCTAATTCGGTCGCGGTTCCAATCTGGTTTTAATTTTGAGGGGATAACATAAGTATAATATTTATATCTAGCATGTACCATATGGCCCGGGACTGTCTGCAAATGAAGGGCGGGAATATTTGTTATACAGGCATCCAGTATTTTAGAATTGATTTCCCTCTTGGCTGTCCATTCTGGGAGTTTTCTAATTTGGAGCCGCCCTATGGCAGCTTGCATTTCTGTCATTCTGAAATTGGTACCAAAGCTTTCAATGAGCCATCGGAAACCAGCAGGGTGGGTTGCATTGAATGTTGCATCGTAGCTTTTTCCGTGATCTTTATAGGCCCAACCACGTTTCCATAATGCCTCATCATTCGTGGTGAGCATGCCGCCCTCACCACCAGTTGTCATTATTTTATCCTGACAAAAAGAAAAGGCGCCAATATGGCCTATACTGCCGACAGGGCGGCCTTTGTACAAAGCGCCATGGGCTTGTGCACAGTCCTCAATTACTGATAGGTTATGTTCTTTAGCGAGAGACATAATTGCATCCATTTCACAGGGCATTCCGGCAAGATGAACAACTATAATCGCTTTTGTTTTTGGTGTGAGCACTTTTGAAATTGTATCGGCTGTAATGTTACCACTATTAAAATCTATATCAGTAAAAACAGGGGCCGCTTTTCTTGTAACAATACTGCTTGCCGTAGCCATAAAGGTTCTGGGTGGGCAAATGACTTCATCCCCATAACCAATACCCAAAGTTTCAAGGGCTAATTCTAAAGCTGCTGTGCCATTAGAGACAGCGATAGCATATTGAGTATCGCATATATTGGAAAATTCGTTCTCAAATTCTTTACCTTCATTCCCCGTCCAGTAATTAACTTTTCCGGAAGCCAAGGCTGTTGTAACGGCGTCTATTTCTTCTTGGTCGAAGCTTGGCCAAGAAGAAAAAGCTTCTTCCCATATTTTGACCATTTGAATTTCCTCTATTTTGGTGACGATTATTATGTACTTCTTCTGGAAGGAAGAATGGTTACCTGCTCTCAGTTCTTTATGTTTTCATTTTTATCTGTTTTAAAAATTTCCTTAGCTTGTTTCAGAAAATCTCCTGAGCTGATTTCTTGTGCTTTTCCACCATTTCTTTTTTGGGCGGAGAGGAGAACTTCCTCAAGCTGGCAAGCGAGAGTATCTCTGTCGAACAGTTTCTGACCAAGATTTTTAGAAGCTTTGCTCGCCTTCTTAAGCCAGTCCTTATCTTGAATAGCGGAAGCAATTTCCCGGGCTGCCTCCTCGAAAGACAATTGCCAAGTAACTAAGCCAATGCCTGTTGCCTCTACCAAATCATCCTGCCAGCCGCCATAATTTAGCATTACCGGTTTGCCTGCAGCCAAGGCATCAAAGAATTTATTTGCTGAATTTGCCTGCATTTCCGGTAAATCGACAAACAAACTACTCGCCATATCCGCTGCGGCAAGCAGAGCTGGCATATCCTTTTTGGGCACAGCGGACTGCATAAAAAGATTAACGTCTAATACACCGGAAATTTGGGCCTTGGCGCGCACATCTTCACACTCCAGACCACCACCAACCAGTAAGATCCGAACCTCAGGCGCAATCTTTTTTAGTTGAGTGGCTATCTCTACCAGATAACTAACACCATTAATACGCCCAAAAGTACCTGTGTATACCAACAGGGGGCGATCACCTAGCCATTCTCGTTGGTGTCTGAAATCTTTGGCTGTGATTTCATTGCACTTGAAATCATCGACATCACTGCTATTGGGAATCACCGCTATCCTCTCGACTGGGTAGCCTGCTCTTACTACGCCGTCGCGCATGCCAGGTGACAGAGCAATAACGGCTTCAGAATTTCGGTATGACCATTTCTCCAGCCATCGTGCAAAAATTAGAGTAAGGGGATTTTTTAATGCCCCGATCGCTATTGGTAATTCGGGCCAAAGGTCACGAACCTCGAATACCATTGGAATTTCCAGTCGCTTTGCAGCATAAACTGCAGGTAATGAAATTGTTAGTGGCGTACTCGTCGCGAAAATGACATCCCCTTTAAGTGATGCCGCTTTGCGGGCAGCTGAAAAAGCAAAACCGAGAAAAGCCTTGATCCGTTGCCCATAAGACATGTGGTTAGAATATGGTACAGGCAACCAATGAATATTAATTCCGGCTTCTTTTGTCTCAAACCAGTCTTTATCGTCTTTCTGGTCTCGCCATGATGTCACCATATGCACTTCGTGACCCTTGGCGACCAGCCTTCTGGCCATCTCATAAGAGCGAGTGCCTCCGCTCATCTCCAAAGTATTGAAATATTGATGTAGATAAATAATACGCACATTACTCTCCAATATGGACTACGGTTAAAAAATCAAAATCTTCTTTCCCTATAACATTGCGCAGATCGACAACAATAGGCTCCTGAACCCCTTCGAAGTGATTTGGGGTAAGTTTTCCAAATTCATCCCATTCTGTAAGAATGGTCACGAATTTTGTTCCTGACAAGCATTCTTCCATACTCAAGCAATATTCGATAGTTTCCCCCAAGGCTTGTTTTGCTTCATTCATACCCTCAGGATCATAGGCTTTGATTAGGGCACCGGCCTTTAGAAGCTCTGGTATAATTACTAAGCTTGGCGCATCACGCATATCATCGGTATTGGCCTTAAATGTCAAACCTAGAATGGCGATGGTTTTGCCATTTACAGAACCTCCGAAGGCGTCGATAATTTTATGCGCCATAGCAATTTTGCGTTCGTCATTTACTTTCACTGTCGTCTTAACAATCTGCATTGACACCTTGTGATCTTCGCCAGTTTTGATTAAAGCTAATGTATCTTTGGGAAAACAACTTCCGCCATATCCGGGGCCTGCCTGTAGAAATTTTGCGCCAATTCGGCTATCCAGTCCCATTCCTCTGGCAACATCTGTTACATTGGCACCTACTTTTTCACATAGGTTTGCAATTTCATTAATGAAACTGATTTTAGTCGCTAAGAAAGCATTAGATGCGTATTTAATGAGCTCTGCTGATTCACGGTGGGTTACCAACAAAGGATAGCCTTTTTGTGTCAGAGGTTCATAAATCTTTTCTAAAACCTTACGTGCTTTTTTACGATTGATCCCTACCACTATACGATCAGGTTGCATGAAATCTTCAATAGCGGCGCCTTCGCGTAAAAACTCTGGGTTTGAGGCAACGTCGAAAAGATTCTGACTTAGCCTATCACCTAATCGGTCTTCCAAAATAAGGCCTGTTCCAACGGGAACTGTAGATTTTGTGACAATCACTGCATAATGGTTTAAATGTTCTGCAATTTCATCGATGACAGAAATGACATACGTCAGGTCTGCTCCGCCATCACATTCACGGGTAGGGGTTCCAACAGCAATGAATATGGCTTCTACACCCTGAATAGCCTCTGGAAGGGATGTGGTGAAACTCAATCGACCTGCGTTAATATTTTCAGAGACAACTTCCCCCAAGCCAGGTTCAAAGATGGGTATGATCCCATTTTTCAAATTGGTTATTTTATCTTCTTCAGTGTCGATACAAATTACGGAGTGACCCATTTCCGCAAAACAGGCTCCAGACACAAGCCCAACATAGCCTGTTCCTACAATTGCAATTTTCATCAGTTATTCCAAGAGTTTATATAAATATTTTTTAAGCTCTTTCCCGACGTCATCATGGGAAAGTGCATAGGATATATTCGCTTGAAGAAACCCCAACCTGCTTCCACAATCAAACCGTTTCCCTTCGAATAAAAGGCCATAGTAAGCTGATGCCCCAATCATTTTTTGCATAGCATCGGTTAATTGAATTTCATTACCAATACCAGCCGAAGCATTCTCAAGGTATGAGAAAATTTCTGGCTGAAGTATATAACGCCCGGTAATGGCAAGATTGGAAGGCGCAACATCAGGATGAGGTTTTTCAACCAATCCCTTCACCTTTACGATAGTTCCGTCATATTCTCCGGGATCAATGATTCCATATTTAGAAGTTTCATGCGCCTCTACTTCACTTACTGCAATTATATTACCGCCTACCTCGTTATAAGCTGTCACCATTTGCTTGGTGCAAGAGATGGGGCATTGTATTAAATCGTCAGGCAGCAAAATTGCGAAAGGTTCATTCCCTACAAAGGATCGCGCACACCAAATTGCGTGTCCTAAGCCTTTAGGTACTTTCTGACGCGTGTAATGAAAATGCCCCTCATTTGGCAGAGAGGTATTCATAGTTTCTAACAGGTCGAATTTTTGACGATCCCGGAGAATGCTTTCCAGTTCAAAGGAATGGTCGAAATGATCTTCAATAATACTTTTGCCCCTACCGGTAACAAACAGAATATCCTCAATCCCAGCTTCTAACGCCTCTTCAACTGCATATTGAATAACAGGTTTATCAACGACGGCCATCATTTCTTTAGGCACCACTTTTGTAGCAGGTAAAAATCGTGTTCCTAACCCTCCAACGGGTATGACGGCCTTTTTAACCCTGTTCATTTGTTCGCCTCATTATCGCTATTATTATGTGCGGAAATCACTTTGGGTTCAGGTAATGGAAGAATAAATTTACGTTTTCCCGATTGGTAGACCTCAGACCGGCAAAACTCCTCTACAAAATTCCATGACAGTAATAAATAATAATCGGGTTCTACGACGGTTTTTTCATCAACTATTTTAATTCCGGTACAAGGGACGTAATGGTTAAATTTCAAACTATTCACTTCAACGGCATAGTCAATGAGCTCAGAGGTTAATCCGCAATAGTTTAGCATTACGGTTCCTTTAGCAGGTGCGCCATAAGCATAGATCGTTTTACCTTCGCTTTTCACTTGTTTTAACAAGTCCAGGAGGTCAAGTCTGAGTTTTTGGATATTCTGATTGAATTCTTTGTAAGCAGCTATTTTATGATAACCCTCTTTACGTTCTATAGCAATCATCTCGGTTACTTTGTCGCTGACGGTGCGGGCATCTTTGTGGCAGGTATAAACAACGATAGATCCACCATGGACATCAGCTTCTGAAACGTCAAAAATCTCTAAGCCATGAAGTTTCAGCAGATAATTGAGGTTTTCAAGCCTATAATAAAGCAGATGTTCGTGATACATAATATCAAAGGCTTTTGATTTGATCAGGTTGGGAAGGTAGGATGCCTGAACGACAAACACACCATCGTCATCCAACAGGTGTTTTATGCCCTTAACGATGCTGTGCAATTCTTCAACGTGGTAAAATACATTAGCAGCGGATACTACTTTTGCTTTACCCTTTGACTTAACAATATTGTCAGCACAGTGATAATTAAAATAATTCACTTCTGTATTGATGTTATTCTTATTGGCTATGGCAGCGGTTTTTGCACAAGCTTCAACGCCATATGCCTCCATACCATTTTTCTGGTAAGTGGATAAAAGTGTCCCGTCATTGCTGCCAATATCAACGACCAAACCCTTCCCCTTAATCAGATCTCGACAAACGAAGTCGCTTACCGATTGAAAATGCCGAACCATTGTTTTTGTGGAGCCAGACAAATAAGTATGATCGGCATACATTATTTCTTTAGGGACGGTATATTTAACCTGCAATGTGGAGCAATCATGGCAAAATGTACAAACCAGCGGGTAGCGCATTTCTTTTCCAACCTTGTCTTCACTAACGAAGTCGTTGCACCAAGGCTGCTGGCCTAAATCAATACAGTCTTCTAGATTTTTGGAAGAACATACACGACAATTCTCAATATTCATTTTTCTTTCATTCCCACTTAATGTTTTGCCTACTCTGTGACCGACAAAAAAGTTGATACCGTGGATATCTCAATTGCAGTTCAAGGTTCAACAAATGTATAAATTGTATCAACCCATTAAGATAATATCTCTGAAAGGGTTTGTTTAAATTCTTTTGCTACTGTTGCAAGACTATATTGTTCTGAATTTTTAATTGCGTTTTTTGACAAGGTTAAAACCCTTTCGCGGTCATCAAGTAAGCCTTCAATCACTTTTGGCAACAATTCTATATGCTCATAAAATAGAGAACTGCTTTCGATGCGGGGGTCCGGTAAATATCCAGATGGATAAATACCAGGTTTTCCCTGCCGTACGACTTCAACAATTCCGCTCGTTAGTTCCCCGCAGGAATAATAACTCAGATTTAACGGACTTAGGAAAAAATCAGCTTTTTCAGATACCTCTAAAAACTCAGCCTCTCCAATCCAATCTTCAAAAAACTTGATTGGATAGCCTTTTCCTTTCAACTTCTTCATTCGAGCAACTACCTCAAGCCCGTGAGAGTCACGGGGACTACTTAAAACCGTCAGGCTAACATCACGGCGCCCCTTGTCCCAAAGTTTTTCAAAAGCATCCAATGTCCCCATGTGGTCTCGACAATTCGTTTTAATTGAACCCGTAACTACAAATTCCAGCACCTTTGTTTCTTTGTTGTCAATGGAAACACCACCCTTATATAAAGAAAAAGGAAGTTGAATAAGCGGTTTTTTGTACCCATGTTCCAAGGCAAAATTTCGCGCCTGACCAGTATGGACAAAAATAGCTTCATACCTTGGAATACACCTTTGCAATAATAAGCGCGTATAGTTGTGGTGTAATAGCCTACGTACAGAGACATGCCCAAACAACTTGTACTTGATACCAAAAAACTCGGAAATTCGTCCTGCCCCCACGATTGTTTTGATCTTATTTTTAAAAAGATAAAACAACCCAATTCTGTAACCTTGGACGGAATTAATGAAGAGCAAATCATGGTTTTGATCAATTTTCGGTGTTATCCGCCGCAAAAAATGCCAATTGGTTTCCTTTTCTTCGCATATAACCCATTCGGGGTTTCCCTCAATACCTTCAAATAGAGGGACAAGATCTTTGTATATTCTGGGAACAGTGTAAATAGTTATATCAAGACCACACTTGAGAAGTATGGACGCTAATGTATGTACGAAGACGTGGTGGCTGTATATTTCAAGGATAGCAACCTTGGTACGCTTTTCCTCTTTTATATCAGACATAGATTTCGACCCGTTTTATCTTTAATGCCATTCGTCAAAGTTTTCTTACTCTTTATAATCGTATACTTTATAGCCGTTGGCTTTAACAAGTGCATCTCTTTTTGCATGATCTAAGTCCACGCGCGCCATTTCTGCAACAAGTTCTTCAAATGTAATTTTAGGAGTCCAGCCTAATGCTTTTTTAGCCTTACTAGGGTCCCCTAATAATGTTTCGACTTCAGTTGGTCTAAAATAGTTTTCGCTGACCCGTATTACAACATGACCAATAGATAATTTTAAGTCTTCAGAATGACTAATACTTTCCACTATGGCGATTTCATTTATACCGGTACCTTCCCATAAAAGTTTAATACCAAGCTCATGAGCAGCTGCATTGACAAAGTCCCTCACTGAATATTGTACGCCTGTCGCAATAACATAGTCATCTGGTTGGTCCTGTTGCAACATGAGCCACTGCATTTCCACATAGTCTTTTGCGTGGCCCCAATCTCTCAATGCATCCAAATTACCTAGATATAGGCAATCCTGCAACCCCAAAGCCAACCTTGCCATACCACGGGTAATTTTCCTAGTGACAAACGTCTCACCCCGGATAGGGGATTCATGATTAAATAGAATGCCGTTGCTCGCGTGAATTCCATAGGCCTCTCTGTAATTCACAACAATCCAATAGGCATACAGCTTAGCCACAGCATAGGGAGACCTGGGATAAAACGGCGTTGTCTCAGTCTGTGGTGTTTCACGCACTTCTCCATACAACTCCGAAGTGGAGGCCTGATAAAACTTGGTTTTCTTCTCTAAACCAAGAATCCGGATGGCTTCCAGAATTCTCAATGTACCAAGTGCGTCCGTGTTTGCCGTATATTCCGGTTGTTCAAACGATACATGAACATGTGACTGCGCAGCCAGATTGTAAATTTCATCCGGCTGAACTTTTTGAATGATATGCGTCAGGCTCAACCCATCAGTAAGATCGCCATAATGCAGGATAAAGCGTCTATTCGCTTCATGGTGATCTTGATACAGATGATCAATTCTATCTGTGTTAAACAGTGAAGCACGTCTTTTTACACCATGAACCTCATATCCTTTACTGAGCAAGAGCTCGGCCAGATACGCACCATCTTGGCCCGTGATGCCAGTAATTAAAGCTTTCTTCATTTAATCGTATTCCTTATTCGGTTAATTATACAACCCAGCTTGCCAGCCACAGTGTTGGCATTTCTTTGATGGTTCATAATTCGGTTGCGTTGAGTTCGAGAAGAGAGGCAATACCATATTCATAGCTCTATGCCTAAATTTAACATTTATTTATTCACTTGTTTCCCGAACAAATTTTTCGAAATAATACGCGACATAGTCAAGATCATCAAAGGTTAGGCTATTGTGACTCCCAAGAAGAAGTCCATTTCTCATTATATAATCAACCACCTTGAATGTTGAATTTGCTTTTTTGTATTTTTGATTCTCCATCAAAGGGTGTTTTGTGATATTCCCCGTAAAAATGGTTCTGGTTTGGATGCCATTCTCTTCTAGATATTGTTGAAGTGCTTTGCGTTGTCCTTCCATTTTTCCCTTTAGACACAGCGGGAAAGCAAGCCAGTTCACATCCACATCCCCGGAAGCACTAAATGTTGATACGACATCCTGATGTCCGGAAAAGAAATTTTTCAGGTGAGCAAAATTATCCTGACGAATACTGATATTTTTTTCCAGCTTATTGAGTTGTTGAAGCGCAAATGCCGCAGAAATTTCAGACGGGATAAAGTTGTATCCGATGTCATCAAATACGTATTTATCATCATAATCAAATCCATCCAAGGAGCAGGCCAGACGTCTTTCAATTTCTTCTGTTTCCCCATATTGTGAGGAACGGCGTCCCCAACTTCTGAGAGATCTTGCTTTCATAAATGCCTTTTTATCATCGAAACAGACAATCCCGCCAGTACCTGCGCCTGTGATAATGTGGGAGGCATAAAAACTTGATGTTGTTACATGAGAATAATGATTTCCATATTTCCCTTCATACTTATAACCGATGGTATCACAAGAATCTTCTATGAGTGCCAAATTATGTTTTTCAGCGAGCCGGCCCAATCGTTTCCAATCAGGAATGTTTCCAATCAAGTTTGGTATCATTATCGCTACGGTTTTGTCTGTGATGGCGTCTTCGACTTCATCTAAATTGGCTTGAAGGTTGTCCATATTGGCATCAGTAAACACAGGAACAAGACCACATTGAACCAACGGCGCCACCGTTGTGGAAAATGTAAGAGCTGGAGTGATCACTTCTCCACCAGCAGGCAATTCAAGTGACATAATGCCAATCAAATTGGCGGATGAACCAGAGTTGACCATCAATCCGTATTTCTTACCGAAAATGGCAGCTACTTTATTTTCAAATTCTTCGACGTTTTTATTCGTCACTAAGCAATGACGCTGAGTGCGCAAAACATTTACCACAGCCTCAATTTCTTCTTCACCATAATTGGCTTCGGCGTATAGTACTCTTCTTTTTTCCATATCGATTTCTCTTATAAGTTAAAAATATTCTGCTTCTTTAAAACTAACACCCAACTGGTCTTTCTCTGAAATAATGGGACGATTAAAATTCGGCCAGGGAATGTCAATATCGGTGTCGGACCATATAACGCATCGTTCATGTTCAGGAGAATATGGTCCTGTACATAAATAGGATAAAATACATTCGTCAGACAGACACTGAAATCCATGAGCAAAACCAGGCGGTATCCAAAGTAAATTTTTGTTTTTATCATTCAATTCGACAACGGCATATTCTCCAAATGTCACAGAGTCCCGTCTCATATCAACAATTACATCAAACACAATCCCAGAAACAGCTGTGACTAATTTTCCCTGTATTTTTTCAACCTGATAATGGAGCCCTCTGGTCACGCCTTTTTTAGAATTCGAAAAATATGCCAAACAAATGTTCTTTTCGATGTTGGGAATCAATTGCATTAACTGAGGATTAAAGACTTCATGGAGAGAACCACGCGTATCTTCAAATACATTTGGCTCTATAACCAAAGCGTTATCAAACAAAATTTTGCTAATTTCCATCAATCTCTATCCATCAGATATATCAACATTGTTAAAAAAACTTTTAACGTGGAAAATAATAATATTTACATCATCATCGGTCAATGAATCATGAATTGGGATATTCAAGGCCTGATCAGAAAAAGTTTCACAATTTCCACACGTCATAGCATAGCGATGAAAAATAGGCATTCTATGAAGTGGGTAATATCTGAACGTTGAATATATACCATTCTTTTTCAGGTGGATTGCAAGTTCATCTCTGCGAGAAGTTACAACTGTAAAAAAGTAATTCGAATATTGAGCTTCTTCATCCGATTGTTCTAAATATGAAAATCCATCTAAGCATTTAAATGTATCCATATAGGAGGTGCGTATTTCGCTTCTTCTGGAAATACGCATCTCTAATTTATCAATCTGGGGTAATCCGATGGCGGCATTAATATCCGTGAAAACTGATCTGCGCCCAGGAGATTTAATATTATATTCCCACCAGACATCACCGTCTTTAGCCCTATCAAGGCCGCTTTTTTCAGAAGCACTAAGACCTAAATAGGAATATTCCCTGAAGAGTTCCATAATTTCAGTATTTTTTATATATACGCCCCCTCCTTCACCGCAAGTCAAGAGCTTCATGGCATCGAAAGACCAACAACAAAAATCCGCTCCGTAACCACTGAATTTACCTTTAACAAAGGTGCCCAATGAAGGAGCTGCATCCACCAATATTACGGAATCCGGGCCAACGATCTTTCTAATTATATCAATATTATTGGGGATTCCTCCATAATCAGTGACAAAAACAGCGGAACAGGCAGAATTATAATGTTTTTGGAGTTCGTCCAGACAAAGGTTTCCAGTCAGAGGATTTATATCAACGATCAATGGCTCGTGACCCGCTTCAATGATGGCTGACGCAACTGCTGGAAATGAATTTGAAGGAATAACCACACGAGACCCCGCAGGTAGATTAAAGACCCGAAGAGACGCAAAAATTGCATCCGTACAGCTTGCCAGTGTATGAAAATTGGCTCTCTGAATTCCTAGATATTCACATAATTTCTCTTCAAAATGATTTGCTAGTTTGCCTTTTCCTAGCCATTTTGATTTAAATACTTCGGTTAATAGTTTTTCAGAATCCTTACTAACATTTGGTTCAAAAATATTAATCACTTACACTTCCCTTTTCAGCTTACACTTATGATCTTATAATTGTTCATCAAGGAGTGCCATTCAATGATTTGACATTAAAATAAAATAATAAGACGGTAGAGCGTTGAGTTTTCTATTAACCGTAATCTGGAACCCCAGCTCTTTCGCCATTTTTTTATAAAGCCCGATACTTCTCACAAATCCATGTTCTTTGATATTTATGTTGCGAGATCTAGTTTCCTTTTGAAAAAGATACTTCAGCCATTGGAGTGGACCAATTATCTGAGTGTTAACAAGCAAAATATCAGTAGCAGTCTTTTTTGCCGTTTTAAGTAATTCTCTTAAAGCCTTATCATTAAAAATATAATCAACCTGCACTGCCAGAATACAATCTATGTCCTGCAAAATATCTCCATTTATGTCTTCTAAGCGTTGTTCTCTGACGGGGAGATTAAGATCCGAAATGTCCTGAATTAGTAATTTTTGAGCACCAATTTCAGAGGCCTGTACTTTGTATCCTGCGCTTGCCAAAAGAGCTGAAATATGACACTGACCAGATCCTATCTCAAGAACGGAAGAATAATCATTTTCTTGAAAAATTTTGTATATCGCCTCAAAAATATGAAACTTCCTGGATTCTTTCGTCGACAATAATCTTAACCACGCAATAAGCGGGGCTACATCTTTATCCCTTTCTTTGTCTCGATAAAGTCCCCACTCTAGATCATCCATTGTCAGTTCTGATTCCGGATACATATTCAATTTCTCCGTCCAACCTACTTCCTGAACAGGAATATACTGCCCAATAAAATGATCAATTTTATTAAGAATTCTCAATTGCGTAATCCTTTTTTCTTTTTCTCATTTGCTATATCAAGCAAATAACTTCCATAATCTGTTTTTCCCAACTTTCTGCCCCTTTCGATCATTTCTTCTCTTGAAAGCCAGTCGTTATTGAATGATATTTCTTCTAGGCAAGCGATCTTAAATCCTTGCCGATGTTCGATGGTTTGTACAAATTGACTTGCTTCAATTAAGCTGTCGTGCGTCCCTGTATCAAGCCAGGCAAAACCTCTATTTAACAATTCCACATTCAGGCCTCGCTCAATATACAGGCGGTTCAAATCTGTAATTTCCAATTCCCCTCGAGCGGAAGGTCTTAATTTTTTTGCCATGTCAACCACATTGTTATCATAAAAATACAGTCCGGTTATCGCATAATTGGATTTAGCAATTTTCGGCTTCTCTTCTAAGGAAAGTACATTTCCGCTATCATCAAATTCAACAACGCCAAACCTTTCTGGATCCTTGACCTTATATCCAAATACTGTAGCACCTTCATTTCTCTTTACGGCGCTCGCGAGAAGGTCTGTCAAGCCTTGACCAAAGAAAATATTATCGCCCAATACCAAACAAACGTTATCATCTCCAATAAATTCTTCCCCAAGCAGGAATGCCTGAGGCAGGCCTCCAGGATCAGGTTGAACCTTATAACTCAGACTAATTCCAAAGTCAGTCCCATCGCCCAATAGTTTTTCATAATGGGGCAGGTCATCGGGAGTGGAAATAATTAAAATATCTCTAATTCCGGCAAGCAGGAGAACGGACAGTGGGTAGTAGATCATTGGTTTGTCATAAATAGGTAGGAGCTGCTTTGAGACAGCCTTAGTTAAGGGGTGCAACCTGGTTCCTGAGCCTCCCGCCAAGACAATACCTTTCCACTTCACTATGCTTCTCCCTTTTTGGAATATTTATTACGATAACTACCATCTAAAATTCTACGGTACCAGATTTTGTTATTTAAATACCATTCCACTGTTTTGCGAATACCCATCTCGAATGTTTCTCTTGGCGTCCATCCGAAATCGGCCTCTATTTTACTTGCATCAATGGCATATCTTTGATCATGACCAGGCCTATCTGTAACGAAAGTAATCAAGTCCTCGTATTTTTCACCTGAAAAAGTTTTTTCAGGTGCCAATTCCTCAAGAATGGCACATATGGTCTCAACAACTTCGATATTTTGCTTCTCGTTATGGCCACCAATGTTATAGGTCTCTCCGACCTTTCCTTCTTTGAGAACGCGCATCAAGGCCTCAACATGATCATCCACATATAGCCAATCCCGCACTTGTTTACCGTTACCATAAATGGGCAAAGGCTTTCCTGCCAAAGCATTTAAAATTGTTACAGGGATCAACTTCTCTGGAAACTGATATGGACCATAATTGTTGGAACAATTTGTGACAAGGGTGGGAAGCCCATAAGTACGCTGCCAAGCCCTGACGAGATGATCCGAGCTTGCTTTAGATGCAGAATAAGGGGAGCTTGGGTTATAGGAAGTATCCTCATGGAACAATGAACCATCATTTTCTAAATCACCGTATACTTCATCAGTGGAAACATGATGAAACCGGAATAAAGCTTTTTTATGAGATGCAAGTTCCTGCCAATATCGCCGGGCAGCCTCCAATAAAGTATAAGTGCCCATCACATTAGTTTGTATAAAAACCTGCGATCCATTTATGGATCTATCAACATGGGATTCTGCCGCTAAATGCATAATTGCATCGGGTTGAAAACTGAGAAGAACATCATCAACTTTTGAAGCATCGCAGATATCAATCTGTGAAAATATATAGTTATCCGATTTTCCTGCCTCTGGAATTGAACTCAGATTTCCTGCATAGGTCAATTTATCTACATTCAATACTTCATCAGTGGTGTTTGACAGAATATGCCTGATTAGAGCCGACCCAATAAATCCAGCGCCTCCAGTAATAAGAATTTTCATCTACTATGTTGACCTTTATTATAATGTAGTATTTTTAGAAAAAACATTCAATACCTGAAGCTTAAAAGAAAACTTGTTTGCGGTTTTCAATGAAAACGCATACCAATGTCACCGTCTTATAGCTATCTTTAAAAGTAACGGAATGCATTTAATAATGTTATACTACCCGAAGGTCAAGAAAATGTTGGCCTTGACACTTTTGTATCGCAAATTTGTTAGATGATAGCTAACGCGTATCTTGACAAAGTAGCGGGCTGGATACACGCGCCAGAAAAATATTAGATTTTTATCAGGTTCGAAGACTGCAGTGCGGAGGATAAGTTCTGTCCTTCCTTCATGTATTTATCAGAGAAAATTCTCCTTTTTGCTTTCGTCTTTGAGGGGCTGTTTCAGATATAGTCCCGATGTACAATAAAGTGTCAAAATAAATAACTGTATAGGAAAGCTAGCCATGGCGTTATTAAAAAACCCACTGATCGACAAGCCGAGCAATGTGCAAAATAAGGCTTTGGAATATATGTTTGACCGCCTAGCGGCGCTTGCCAGAATAAATACATGGAACAACGAGTAATAAGCCAACCCCAAAGCGCCTAGTTCTACAACCTTTATGGACCAAAAATTATGGAGATTAATGCCTGTCGTATTAGAGACTTCGCCATAATTTAGAAGGGCGACAGAAGATGTGTTGTACCCCGTACCAAAAAATGGGCTCTCAGATAGAATTTCAATCGCAATTTGATTTAAGTTCGCACGCAATCCTTCTCCACCTTCCACGCGCTGGATTAAAATTTGGAAAAGTCCTTCCCCATAGTAAAATCCAAGAATGAACAAAATAAGAGATACCATTATTATTGGAATTTTAAATCTTTTATAAATGATTTTAAATTCAATAATAAATAATATCATCAACGCTATTCCCATGGCCAGTATTCCTGAACGGCTGAGGGTGAGGGCCAGTGAAATAATTGTACCCAACACCAGCACGGCATAGATTCTATTTTTATGCAGCGCATAAAGTATTAAAAAAGGTATAATGGTAATCAATTGAGCTGAAAAACCATTCGGGTTCAGGGAAAAGCCACCAGCACGATAAAAGACCGAAAAAGAACTGCCTATAATACCTGAGCTCAGTGTCGTGAAGTTAGTGGGAAGTCCGTAAGATATTGCCGGCCATACAATGGCATCAAGATCAATGCCTGATCCCACCATCATATATAAGCTCAAATATTGATATATACATGATGCAACGATACCAAAGACAAAAACCATGACAATCTTATGTCTGGAAGATTGAGATATTTGACAAAAATATATTGCGAAACAGGCAAACAAACTCAAAGTGAATAATTCGTAGACTATGCCTAGAAGAAATTGTGACAATGCCCCATCCAAAAATTCTGCGTGCTTAAAACCGTAATTAAGCAAACCAGCAAAGCTGATTAATTTTATAGCATAAAACCCTATCAACAGGAGCAGAAAATATCTTATTGGCGCAATAATTTTGACGATACTCATATTATTTAACAGCAAGTACATAACAAAGGTAATGATGAACAAGACGCCAAATATATCGTGTGCGATAAACCTGATGCCAAGGTTATACTGCCATGCCTCAACTGTGGCACTTGCCACGACAAGATAGGCTAGGCATTTTAAGAAATTACTCTTTATCATTTTATGATCGGTCATATGGCCTGGGGCGATTTCTATGATTGTTTTTTAAAGAATTCTTCATTTCAGTTGCTTTCAATGACACTGAAGAGTTGTGTATTGGGAGACACTCAAGTTCAGCATCCTAATCTACCAAAAACTGTCTTTTTGATATAACCTCCCATGGTGATTGTCCAGCAGGAATATTATTTCTACGCTGTTAAAGTGTAAAATATTAAAACAACTCCAGTAGGGAACATGGGCTTCCCCAACAGGACTGAGCGGTGAATATTGCGAAGGTTAATTTAATTTAATAATTATAATAGTTGTGCTTAGAGGGCGATTGATATAATAACAAAAACCGAAATATCATTGGAGGCAAAAAACATCTTCGTACGAGGTTGACGAGTAAACTTGGAGACTAAATCGATGCCCCTATGCGCCATTAGACCGTATTTTTTCTAGAAAGCAACAGAGCCACTTCATTAAAAGATAGTAAAAAACAACAGAAATTTTATTATTAGATTGATTTCTGAACTTGAGAAAAAGAAGTTTGTATGAAAAAAGCTGTATTTATAACTGTTAGAACGGGGTCCTCGCGTCTTCCTCATAAAGCGTTACTTGAAATTCAGGGGCTGCCAGCCATCACACATCTTATCAGACGTATCAAATATGTTTCCACTGACCATATTATACTTTGCACTACTGAGTTGCCCGAAGACGATATTCTGAGCACCATAGCTTTTCAAGAAGGCATTGATATTTTTAGAGGAAGCACTAGAGATAAACTGGAGAGATGGCGTGGTGCTGCCGAAAAATTTGGAATTGATTTTTTCGTGACTGCAGATGGAGACGATCTCTTTTGTGAACCTGAGTTATTAGAGCTTGGGTTAAGCCAAGTTGACAGAACAAATGCTGACTTTATCGAAAGCGAGTCTGTAATTTGTGGTGCCTTTACATATGGCATCAAAGTAAGCGCCTTGAATCAAGTATGTGAAATTAAAGATACTGACGACACCGAAATGATGTGGACTTATTTTAAGGATACCGGATTATTTACCGTAGAAAATCTGCAAAATATTCCCGCACTATTTATTCGTGATGATATTCGTATGACAATGGATTATCAAGATGATTTTTTATTTTTCAAAACAATCACGGATCATTTTTACGCTACGGGAAAACCAAAATTTTCGTTACGTGATATTGTAGCTTATCTCGATAAAAATCCGGATGTAATTGAGATTAATAAGCATCTTCACGATGTGTGGAAGCAAAACCAAATTAAGAATACAAAGTTATCACTTAGGAGTTGCATTTGATGACAGAACAAGAAAAAATAAATAACCCAATTAAATATCTTGGTAATGAGCTGAAGTATATAGAGAAAGTTCTCGCTTCCGAGAGTTGGTCTTCTACCGGAGGAAGTTGGGTCCAGATATTGGAGCAAAAGTTTAAAGAAAGCCTGAGTATGAAACATGCTGTAGGTTTTAACTCTGGCACATCCACCATGCATGCCGCTCTCGAAGCCGCAGGCATCGGTTATGGGGACGAGGTAATTTCTCCGGCAATAACGGTGATTATGAATACAACCACAACCATACATGCGAATGCCGTGCCAGTGTACGCCGATATTGACCCTGACACATGGTGCATCGATCCGGAAGACATCAAAAGAAAAATCACCGATAAAACTAAAGCAATCATGGTTGTTGCTCTTTATGGGTGCCCTGCTGATATGGACCCAATAATGGAAATTGCCAGAGAGCATAATTTGCTTGTTATCGAAGATAATGCTCAGGCTGTCCTCGCCAAATATAAAGGGCGTAACTTGGGCACAATAGGTGATGTGGCAAGTTATAGCTTTGAGAATACGAAGCATATTTCCTGCGGGGAAGGTGGCATGATTGTTACGAATGATACAGATTTTGCTCAGATGTGCCGCAAAGTTGGCGGGCATGGATTTAAAAACCTGTTGGCCGATGAGGGGCGTGTTAGATTACGCCAAGAAACATTTCAGAACCCACACTATAAGCGGCATGATGTGATCGGTTGGAACTATCGTATGTCAGAATTTTCAGCGGCCATCGCTCTGGCGCAATTGGAAAGATCTGAAGAACTCGTGGCGTTACGAATGCAAGCGGCAAATCTTTTCATTGAAGTTATGAAGGAGTGTGACTATTTAATTCCGCAACATACTCCTGCGGATTGTGTAAATACTTATTATACTCTGGGAGTACGTTACGAAGGCGAGGACTCCATTGGAGTTTCATGGGCTGATTTTAGGGCTGAATATATAAAACAAGGTGGTGACGGCATATACGGCGCTTGGTCAGTCCCTTACCTCGAACCTGCCATACAGGAAAGAACATTCGTAGAAAGATGCCCACCAGTGTATGAAAATATATATTATAAGAAGGGTTTATGTCCCGTAGCAGAAAGTATTCAACCGAAATTAATGCAACTCAAAACCAATTATCGTGATTTGGAGATTGCTGCTTTGAAAGCTGAAAGCCTGCGTAGAACTATCGAAATATTTAAAGGATAGTAAGGTTGAAAACTATTATAGTCACAGGTTCTGAAGGATATTTAGGAAAAATTGTAGCCGATCATTTTAATGAGCGTTCTGACGTACGGCTGATCCCAGTCGATATTCAACTCGGGCATGACCTAAGTGACGAAACGTTAGTGAAAGATTTTTTTCAAACTAATAAAGCTGATTATCTCGTAAATTTATTTGCGATGAATGATCATGTGGAAGAAGACAGTAAACAAGTGCAATCGCTCTTTGATGTTTCTCTAGTTTCACTTCAGAAGTATTACAGCGTAAATGTTTCTTCTCTTTTCTCAGTGTGTCGTGAATTTGCACGTCACAACAAAGGCGGAATAGTGAATTTCACCTCTATTTATGGAATGGTATCCCCAAGAAATGATATGTATGGTGATTCAGAGAAACACATCGGGTATTCAATAACAAAGGGTGCTGTGATACAGATGTCTCGACACTTGGCTGTTCATTTGGCACCTCATGTTCGCGTAAACTGTATCGGACCAGGTGGTGTTGAAAAGGGTCAGTCAAATGAGTTTAAGGAATTATACGCCAAGAACTGCCCGTTTGGTCGGATGATGAAGCCAGAAGAGGTGATTGGACTGGTTGAATTTCTCTGCTCTGACAGCTCTGCTTATATGACTGGCGCGGTAATCCCGATTGATGGTGGCTGGACAGCTTGGTAACAGGGGAAACGAATAATGAATAAAGAAAAAACGGCAATAATCACCGGAATTTCAGGGCAGGATGGCTCATACCTTGCCGATTTTCTATTAACCAAGGGTTACAGAGTCATCGGATTAACCAGGGATATAGGTGGTCAATTTAGCGAACGTATTATACATTTAAAGAATCAGGTTGAACTCATTTCGACCGATTATTCAAGAAATTCTCTAGACATGATCATAAAAAATATTGCTCCGGATGAAATTTATAATATGACCGGGCAGACTTATGTAGGCAAGTCTTGGCTCATGGTTGACGAGACCCTCATTGCATCTGGCATTATACCCATTCATATTATTCAGTCGATTTTGGAATGCAAATCTGACATCCGTTTATTTCAAGCATCCAGCAGTGAAATCTACTCGCCTGTCGACGACACTGCAATTGAAGAGGGAGCAATTATCTTGCCTTCAACTCCCTATGGCTGTAGTAAGTCTCTGGCCCATCAGATGGTTTGCGCATATAGAAACAATTACAATTTATTTGCTGTTAATGGTATTTTCTTCAGTCATGAATCACCAAGAAGGGGTGAGGACTTCTTAACGAAAAAGGTTATAAATGGTGCCTTAGATATCAAGGATGGTATCTCAAATTCTCTCAAACTGGGTGCATTAGATATCCGACGCGATTGGGGGCATGCAAAAGATTTTGTTGAGGCGGCATATCTCATGCTGCAACAGGATCAAGCTAAGGACTATCATATATGTACAAATATTCTTCATTCAGTTGAAGAGCTTGTCGATTATATTTTCTCTTATCTAGACTTGGATTATACAAAATACGTGAGCTCAGATACGTCTCTTGTGCGAAGCATAGAACCAAAAGCGGTGCGGGGCTGTAACAGGAAAATTAAGGATGACATTAAGTGGTCTCCTGAAATTACATTTGAAGATATGTTGATAGAGATGATAAAGTCAGAACAAGTTATACGTGCAGTAAAGGGCCAACAACAGTGAACAAAAATTACTTTGATAATGATAAACTATTTATCATTGGTGAAATTGGTATTAATCATAATGGTTCCATCAATACGGCAAAGAAACTTATAGATGTCGCTTTTGAAACAGGCTGTAATGCAGTAAAATTTCAAAAACGCGATTTAAAATCAATTTATACAAAATCAGTATTAGAAAACCTTGAAAACCATGAGCAGGGTTTTCAGTATTTAATGCCCATTTTAAAAGAGTTTGAATTCGATATTGACCAAATGAAAGAATTGAAATTTTATTGTGACGAGAAAGGGATTGAGTTTTTCTGTACACCCTTCGATATTGTAAGTGCTGTGCAAATCAATGATTTGGGTGTGAGGATGTACAAGGTTTCTTCCGCTGACCTTGTTAATCTTTCTTTGATTGAAAAACTGATCAGTTTCAATAAACCCATTATGTTCAGTACGGGAATGAGTTCTGGGGATGAAATCGAGAAAACAATTAAATTTATGGAGGAGAGGTCGTTTTTTAATTATTCCCTATTGCACTGTGTCTCCTCTTATCCCGTTGAAGCCCGCGACGCAAATATGAAAAGAATTCCAAGGCTTAAAGAGCGTTTCAAATGCCCTATTGGTTATTCTGGCCATGATATTGGTAGCACTCTTTCTGTGGTGGCGGTTAGCTTGGGGGCAAATATCGTTGAGAAGCACATTACCCTAGATCGAACAATGCGTGGTCCCGACCACAAATTGTCTCTAGAACCAGATGACTTAAGAAGTATGGTCGTAGCACTTAATGAAGCAAAAGCATCACTCTCTAACAAAGATACTCTTTTACAAGGAGAAATGTTGAATAAAATGGTCTTTCGAAAGTCCATAGTTGCTAAAAGGCCACTCAAGGCGGGAGAGCTATTCACCGCAGATAGTCTGACGACAAAAAGTCCCGGTACCGGCCTTTGTCCTCAGAATATTTTTGAGCTGGTTGGCAAAAAAGTTGTGCGTGATTTAGAAGTAGATGACTTAATTTATGAATCAGATCTGGCGGAAATTGACCTTGACAGTTTTCACACAAGCTTGCCCTGGGGTCGACAAGGTTATGTTGTGCGTTATCACGATTTTGAAACGGTGCTGGAAAATGGTCTGGAAAGCATTGAATTTCATTTCACTTATAAAGATACGTGCATTAAAATTCCACACGAAAAATTAGAAAAATACAAAGACAAATTATCAAAACTGACTTTGCGTATCCATTGTTGTGAATATATTGGGGAAGACTTATTTGATATCTTATCTCTTGATAAGATAAGACGGGAAAAGGCAGGCCAAATACTGCAAAAAGTCATTAATATTACCAGCGAAATAGCACCATATTTTAATGGCGAACCGCCAATGATAGTATTTAATTGCGGCGCTATGACTTTAAATGAAGACCCCAGCTATATTCAGCAAGAGCAAATTGATGATTTTCATAGAATAGTCAATAGTCTGGATAGAAAGGGGACATATTTACTGGCTCAGTGCATGCCGCCTTTTCCGTGGTATTATGGCGGCCAGTGGTTTGGGTATTATTTTCTTCAGGCGGAAGAGCTTCTAAAATTTTGTGAAGCAACAGGTCATTATATTTGTCTTGATTTATCACATGCGCAGATGGCTTGTTCTTGGCTGGGTCTTGATTTCGTAGAGTATATCAATAAAATTAAACCGTACGTAAGACATATACATATCTCAGATGCGGCTGGTTACGAGGGCGAAGGCGTGCAAATTGGTACTGGAACCGTGCCGTTTGGGGCATTCTTCAAAGCATATGAAGATTATGACGGAACATGGATACCAGAAATCTGGCAAGGGCATGTCAATAATAACGAAGGTGCGAAGTTGGCCCTTACAAAACTCGAAAAAATTTATTTTGATGAAGGGTTGAAATAAAAAAACAAGGAAAGATACTTAAGTGTATGGGAAAGCATAATCAAGACAAATGTTACCTGTGTGAAAGCCAAAATTTAGCTAAACGGGATGGTCAAGTTCGAGACGACTCCAGTCTTGATATTTTGGAATGCCAAGACTGTGGTTTAGTTTTTTTATCAGATAACAAACATATTAGTGAAGATCATTATGAGATATCTGGCATGCATGGTGCTGAGCGGCCTGATGCAAAAGCTTGGCTGAATGAAAATAAGGCTGATGATACTCGTAGGCTTGAGTTCCTGAGGCAGAAAATTGTCAATAAAGATATTATTGATTTTGGTTGTGGGATTGGCGGCTTTATCGAAAAAGCAAGAGACCACTGTATGAGTGTGGCCGGTATTGAGCTTGAAAAAGCCTTCATCCCTTCATTTCAGGAAAGAAAACTTGATGTTTTCCAAAGCCTTCATGTTGCCCTGGAGAGTAGTAAAAAATGGGACTTGGTGTCTGCGTTTCATGTGGTTGAACATTTGACCGATCCTCGCGAAACTTTAATGTTGTTAACGGGGCTTTTAAAGTCCGGTGGAGAATTGATTGTTGAGGTTCCAAGTTCCAACGATGCTTTGCTCACCCATTATCACTGCGAAGCATTCAAAAAATTTACATATTGGAGCCAACATTTATACTTGTTTAACATCCATACATTTGAAATGCTCATTAAGCAGGCTGGATTACAGCTACAGTGGATTAAGGGAGTACAGAGATACCCTCTCAGCAATCACCTTTATTGGATGTCTGAAGGCAAACCAGGGGGGCATCAGACATGGTCCTTTTTGGATAGCCCCTGTCTAAAAGAAGCCTATGAGGCGAATTTAGCTTCTTTGGGAATAACTGATACAATTATGGCAAGTATCACAGTTAAATAGTCGGCCCTAAAAAAGGTCATTCTGCCCTTGATATTTCCGTGGACTGAAGAATGAAAGCAGAATGTCACACAAGCCCAAAAAAATCTACCTGAGGATTTTTCTGAGATCGAAGCCGATGGCCATGGATATGGCGTTTATTTTGTCACCAATCCTGCCTTTGAGCCAGTTGCGCGCGCCGACTTTACGGTGATTTCTTGCCTTGGCCGATGATCTGATCAATGGCATTGCGGCGCTTCATACGTTTTTTTATTGCCGGGGTGATCCCGCGATTTCGTCGCGCCAGAATAAACGTAAGCGATTTCCTGCTCCCAGCTTTTCCATGATTATCCCGGCTGTTATGGTAATACCCCCGATAAATAAAGGTGATGGATTCAACGGGTCACCGCAACACCGTCTCTAGTTTATGTGCTGGAGTTTTGAAGTCCAGTGTTTTTCGAGGTCGTGAATTTAGCTGGTCTGCAATG